>OGVO01000222.1_pt1 | contig 10747 bp, 17 predicted proteins | sample 1575771 | NCBI WGS metagenome assembly OGVO01 (sample SAMN07581527, study PRJEB24739) | freshwater metagenome | place: Singapore | collected 2015-01 | reverse complement strand
GGGTAAGGTTTCCAAATCAAAGAACAGCATATTATTTCCTTATGTATTAAAATAGCGGCTTGCTAGGCCGCTGGTGGTTGCTAGAACGGTATGTCATCGTCCATGTCGTCAAATCCACTTGCTGGCTTTGGCGCTGCTTTCTTAGCAGATGTCGTAGACTTGCTTGGCGCGGAGACGTTACCATTAGGTGCGAAAACAGAATGTACCCAGTTGCCTTCCATTTCACCGATCTTATACACCATAAGATAAATCTCTGCTGACTTGCCGACAAGATATCTCTGCAATTCTTCCTCAGTCGGCATACGCTTCAGAGAGAACAGTTTCCCGCCAATGTTATAAATTTTCTCAATCTCCCCGCGTTCATTTGGCTGTTTAGTTACAGCTTGAGGTGAAGCAGGGTCTAACTTGGCGTAATCGGTTGAACCATCCTCGCCCAAAATGCGCACCACGCGCGTTGTGTCGTAAATCTTAGGAATCATTTCAACAATAACGCGCCCAGCATGACGAATTGATTTAGCCAGGTTGTCAGGGAAATGGAACGTAGCCATATCACCTTGTTGGCGCTGTGCATTTAACGCACGACCAGACTTAGCATCTGAATCTTGACCAATAGAAGCCTGATACATGCCTAAAGAGGCTTGGATATCGTGCTCACTAGTCTGAATATCTGCCATCAATCCACTAGGCACACCAGCAAAGCCTTGGCGATGGGGCAATGGCGCTAATGTACCGTTAACGCTTACAGGGTCAGCTTCTAAATAAGCGAAGTTGACACGGTTAGCAGCAGCCCATTTATCACCACTTGTTTTAAATTGACCTGTATAGCCAATGAATGGCGCTTTAACAGTAAGGTTTAAGCTCTCAGCAATGGTTGAACGGTTGTAGTTGTACATGCGTTGCGCATCTTTAACGCCTCGAACAATGCCACGATAATGTGATTTACCGTCAATGTCTGTTTCAATACCAATCACCTTAATCACTGGAATAAATGAGCCAGGGATAATGGTTGATTCAAGTTCATCTTCGGCTGTTAGCTTGCACCACTTCACAACTTTGCGGGTTTGTGGGCGCTGATTAATCACAGTTAGCGCTTCTTGACCTGTAAACTTCTCAGCATATTCGCTGGCATAGATAGCAGAACCATCCTCAAGCTGGTACAGCTCGTCTTTTACTCTCTCAATGTAAAAGTATTCAGCAATGCGGACTTCTTTTTCTGTTACCCATTTGTTTTGATTGTCACCAGTTGCAGTTGCCCAATCGCATGGGTTAGCATCTGGGTACATTTCTTTAAACACTTCACGGTCTACAAGCTCTGTGATGATGACTTGTTGCGCGTCTGAGCCATCTGGTTCTGTGGAAGTATCGTCAAAATACACAGTGAAGCGATTCTTAATGCGCTCAATGCGTATGTCTTGCTCAAATGAATCGCCAACGTATTCAGTCAGAACACGGAAGTAACCAAGCCCAGATACCACAGCGCCTTCAGCTGCCCAATCATAGGCAATGTCGGCTTTGCTTCTGTCTTCAATGTGGCGAACAATACCTTGATAAACTTCAGCCACTTCAATGTCTGCTGAATCATCTACAGGGCGCACTTTGATGCCAGCGCGATTTTGTCTGATGTTGTTTACAATCTGATTCTTGTATTGATTAACCTTGTCAACAACTAAGCATGGCCTTGCGCCTTGTGGGTCTTGCTCACGAATTTGTTTGATATTGGCAGGCCATTGATCTAACAAGCCAACGAATCGAATGTCGTCAATCTCGGCTTTGCGCTGTTCAGCCTCATAAGCGACGACACGGTCAAAGAACTTCTTTGCACGTTCTATCACTGTTGATTTTTGTTTAGCTTTAGCCATGTTCACCCAATAAAAAGGCCGCATTTAGCGACCTGTTATCCCATCCAACCATCCGAACCTTGCCAATAGTGCAACGGTTCATCCTCTTGTTTCTTATGTGCTGTTGTCATTGATGTTGCAAAGTATCTAAACGCATCAGCAGCGTGTGAGTATTCATCATGAACTGGCCTTCTTGACCATTGCCCATCTGAATCTTTTTCATAACGATAATTGCGCAATGCATCTAAGCCTTCAGCACATTTACGCTCGTCAAACCAGCATTTGTTAAATATTGCCCTGGCTGCATCAATGCCTGATTCAATGCTTGCCACAGATAACACAACGGTATCAAACCCAATATCTTTTGCTTGCTGTTCTATTGTTCTTTCACTAGCTAATAGCTTTTGAATCGCATCATGAGGCAATACAACACGCTCAATGATGTATGGCTTTTCTTTAATTACTTTGAGATAGTGATTAAACGCATAACCTCTATTTTCATAGAAGTCTATTAAGCGAAACTCGAAACCTATCTGTTGTGCAAACCATATAGAGGTTTTATCTGCTCGACCTAAGTCAAAGATTGCATGTACACCTTTTGCTGAATCGTATGGCACTGAAGTGATGCGACCTTCTGTTGTTGCAGCCACTAGCTCTTTAGCGTAAACAGCGCCCTCTGTAATCGTTTCATAGTCACCTTCCCAAATATGGTTATATTGGTCAGGGCGTTCAACTAAATCACGCTGTCTTTCACGCTCTAGCTTTGCAGGGAACTTGGGATTATCTCGCCAGTTCATCCTGGTAATCTTAACTAGCGGATCAGTTGTGTTTCTATATCGCTTTTCTACTGCTGCATGTTTGCGCTTTGGGTTCCAAGTCACCCATAATTCCGCGTTCCAATCACTGCCTTCTTCACGCAATGTTGGGATAAGCGTTTGGAATGCGTTTTCTGTTACAGGCTCGGCTTCATCAATCCAGCAAATTAATATGCGACCTTTAGACTTAATGCTGTCAACGCTCTTTTCTAGCCCAGCAAATGAGAACCACACGCGACCATCTTTAGACTTAATGTATTTGTCACCAATGTCATAGAAGTCAAACAAGAATGGTTCGTCTTGTATTGCGCGTTTACATTCTTCAAGTGATGATTCATCAAGTGAGTTCATGTATTGACGAGCGCATAGCAATTGCCCTGTGATGCTAGCATTAGCGAATATGTAGCCTTTAACGGCTAGCATCTTTGCAAATGTTCTTGTTTTTGCTGAACCGCGACCACCCCATGCACCGCGTACATCAGCAGCGCCTTCAAATACTGGTATTAGTTTAGGCGGTATCTTTATCTGTACTTGCATCTAATGCAACGAGTTCAATTCTTGTGACTAATGGGCTTTCTGAATCACCGCTTAACTCCATAGCTTTCAAGTCAGGCAACACTTTGTCTAGTAAAGATTTTCCGATATTAACTTGTGTCTGTGAAAGCTCTATGGTTCCATCAAAAGCTGACATCAATCTAGTGATGATTTGAGAGGCTTGTATCTTTGCTCTCACTTCTTCTTGATGACGTTTGCCAAGCGGCCTTCCTGCTTTCCCTGCCATGATTCGTTATCCCTTCGGATGCACTGTTAAAGTAACAGTTAACTGTAAATATCTGTGATGATTTTGGATGTTGTCTTTTGTTTGATTGCTTCAAATAACATAGGTGGAACTGGAATGCGTGTCATTAGCTTTGGTTTTTCTTGAATAGTCACAAAGCCGTGACGCTTGTATAACCGCTCCAGCGATTCAGCATCAATGCCTTCTTCATACGGTCTGCATTCAAGTATTAAAGCTACTTGCGCTTGATCTGCTTCTTTGCCTAGTTGCAAGAGTAGCTTGCTAGCTAATCCTTGCTTTCTATGCTCAGCTGGAACGTAAAGATTTTTTAACCACTTAACGCTAGAGTTCATGTCAAACCCTTTTTCATTAAATGGCTCTAGGTCGCAAGATGCTTCACCTACTTTGTAAGTGTCCATGATTGCCTTTGTTTAGACGTAAAAAAACTACCTCTATGGGTGGCTTGGTTGGTGCTGTGATAGCTTTCAAGCGTTTTGAACTCATTATTCATGAGATATGCAACATTAGTCACGATTCTTCCAATTGGTAATTCTGCATTGTTTCTAGATAAGCGCAAATGAATTTGCCCGTCAATCCTTGATACAGACAGTGCATCTATTTCAATAATGTCCTCTTGCTTATTGCTCTCAATAAATTTAATAAACATATCAAGCTCTCTTTCTATCTGACTAAAACAAAAAAGCCAAACATCTCTGCTTGGCTCTCTTATTGATACAATCTAACGACTATATCGGGTGTGGATGGTTATAAGTGCTTCCAGTGCTGAACTCTGGATTGTTGCTGTCCTAGATATTTATTGGCGCATAACACGATTTTCCCACTCTAATATCAGTTTCGTGGGATTCCACTACGTGCTCTAGCGTCTAGACGGTGCAGAGCTGTATCTCCTAGCAATTACCCTGTAGCGTATCAGCCTACGCATTAGCACTTATACAGTTAACGACTGATAGATACCCTGCCCGCTTTAGTATCCAGGTTGTTAGCATCAATCGTTATGTGTATAAACACTAAGTATTCAGAAAATCATCAAATGATTTAACGTAATCATCTTTTTGCTTATCAGTAAGCATAAACCATTGAGATAATCTCTTAATCAATTTTTTTATGTTTTGCATAATTTGAACTGCTCTTTCGCCACCATGCCGAACAGTCAGCATGCCATAAAGGTTTAGCAATCGGCCAACACTGCTAAAGTGGCTTACTGTGTTATGACCGCGTACAGTCCACAGTTTTTTTAGACGACAAAAGAGGCATTAGCCTCAAAAGTCTCGATTAGTATCGGTGTCAAATTGTATAAGTCAGACATTAAAATACTCTATCTAGTTCAATGTGTCAATAGACAATCAAGATGTTGTGTTATTTTTCTTATACATCACACCGCAGATCAATAACTCAAACAATACAGGCTTGTTCTTATGCCAATTTATAAGCGTTTGTTCTGATACTCCGCTAAGTAAAATTAGTTCTTTTAGGCTTTTAAGCCCTGCTTGTTTACATTGTTGGGATGGGGTCATTTTAATAATTCATTCAATTTATCTGTGTCAACAGTTCTATAGCTAGAAGTTCCGCTAAAAACAATCACTGTTTCATTTTCTTTTTTCTCAATGCCAAGTGGTTTATCTACAACTACCCAACCTTCTGGCTCATTCTTTAAATCAAGATAAATAATTCCACTTGCGTTATTTTTTGTTAAGCCAATCAATTTATAAGTTACGTTTAACATTTTTAACTTCTCCGTTTGCGTTGTTGATGTGTGTATATTACTAAAACTATTTTAGTATGTCAAGCATTATCTACAAATTTTTAGTTTTTATTTATTCAATCTATTATGCAACATCCTAATCGCTGTTTCTAAATATTCATCAAAGTTGCGCTTGTTTATCCCTATCTTTCTGCAAGCAATATCGATTGGCTTTCCTGATTCAATGTAAGCGTATTTGATTAGCTCACGGCTCTTGCGTGGGAATGATGGATTAACCAATGCTTTCTCTACAATCAAAGCATCGAGCGAATCAACGTATATCTTCGGCTCTGGTGGATGCCAGCTTGGGGGAGGTCTATACTTTCCCTCTAGCGATGGAGTAATGCGATAATGTCGGCTAGTTCTTGCCCACTTTTTCCAGTTCTCTAAGCGTTCCCTAGTTGTTTCAATATCGCTCATTTAGCCTCAACCTTCGCTGTGTTAATTAAATCTTGTCTTGATATGATGCGGTGATCTGCAATCATTTGGCGCAAGTGATACATAGTGCGCTGTGGGCTGAAATCCAAGCGTTCTGCTATCTGGCAACAAGTCAATGGCTTTTTGCAGATGCCAACGATAATGTCCTGTATTTTGTCGGTGCGTTCATAGTGCATTTTTAAGCCTTTCTCATTTCGTTGATTAAATTAATTGCAGAATCAACACTGTTAATCACGTACAATTCACCACGCCAAAACGCGTGAAACTCTTTTTCATCTGCTGTTAATGCTTGTTTACTTGGTGGCTTTGTTCCGTCTTTAACTTCAATCAATACTGTTTTGTTGCCTGTAGTCACCAATAAATCGGGAATGCCTTTGCCAAGATGTGCAATGTCAATCACCTGTGCGCCTAAATCTCTAATTACTCGCACAATCTCTGCATGGTTTTCGTCTTTTCGTGCTCTTACGCGCATTTAATTAACCCTTCCTGCATGAGTATTGCCTGCGTTTCAATCACGCCTTCTAAGTGCATTAGCTTGAGTTCTGCGCGTCTGTATTGCGTTGGTGTTCTGCCATCTATAGCGTCATGGCATGATGAACAAGCATAAGCACCAAATGCGTCTGGAACCTTCTTTCCTACTCCGTGACTGAATCGCACTCCGTTGATATGCGCCAATACAACTGTTTCACTATTGCCATTGCAGATAGTTGGAATGCGTACAGTGCATTGCTGGCCTTTTGCGCTTTTAGTAATTTTGCTCATGTTCTAACCTTCAAAGTAAAATCCAATCTCATGCGCCCATCGCTCTATGCTGTCTTGATAACTTGCCATGTCAGCCGTGTTGAGTTCGGTAGTGGATTTAATGCGCCATACTTCTTCACCGTTCACAGTGACTACCTCGCGCAGAAACTTATAGCCCATCAAGTCATGCATTCGGTCTTTGTCGTCACCTGTGTGATTGGCTAGCTCGGTTATCAGCTTCCAGTAGCGTGAGTTTTGCTCAAGGCTTCTTTTGCTTTTCCAGCGCGTTACAGCCACTTTCCAGCGTTGAGTTGGGTCTAGCCTTGCCAGCCGTTCAACTAAGCCGTTAAGGTTGTTTCCTGTGTAGCAATACTCAATGTTCATAATGGTCGCCAGTGTTTCCGTTCTGCCCGATTACATCTATGCGCTTTTCATCCCAATCATTTGCCCAATTCTCTGCGCACTCTGTGCACCATTGAGGCATCCCTAAACGCTTAATATCGCTCATTTCATCTGGCTCTAGCTTGCAGTCGCATTTCTCGCAATTGCTCATTTGCTCACCTCTTTAAATTTCTCTCTTTTTGGTTTAGCTTGCCTTTTTCCGATAAAGCCCTTTGAAACTTTTCATAAACTTCAACCCAACGTTTTACGCAGCCATCACATTTCATGCTGTAGCTTGCTGAGTTGGTTGCGCAGTCACGGCACATCTAGCACCTCGCCCCATTGCGCACCACTTCGCGCAGCTTATCTTGTCCGTCAATCTTGTCTGCGTTCTGTAGCACAATGACAATGAGAGAAAGGCAGAGTAGAAAGATGGTGATAATTAATGCTTTGTGGTCTGGGTTCATAGCAAAGCCTCCTGTGCTGGTTTAACAGGCTGTTGTGGTTCAAAAAGTGATGTTTGCTTGCTGGCTTGCTCTATGCGTTTGCAGGCGGCTTCAAAGTAATCGCGATCTAGTTCGCAAGCGGTAAGCTCAAAGCCAAGATTGTTGCAAGCGATGGCGTGAGAGCCAGAGCCTAGATGTGTGTCTAGGATTTTGTCGCCTTGTTTGGCATAGTTTGTTAGTAGCCATTCGTAGAGTTTTATTGGCTTTTGGGTTGGATGAATGCGCTGTTCTTTGTTTTTCATGTCACCTTGCAACATTCCATTCCATGTGTATTTAAACTTGCGCAGTGCAGTTTCAAATGAAGTATAAGCAAGCTCACAATCACTAAACTTTGTTGTGCCATTGTCTTTATCCCAAACAACCCAACCCATTGATGGCTGTAAATATGTGGTCATGTAATTTGCCCCCCATACAATTTGATTTTTGCTAACCATTTTTAATTGTTGAAAATATTCAATGCTTGGTATTTCACTACCCCAAAGTTTCTTTTCAAATGCAGACTTCATTGCAGCACCATTGCCGCTTTTTCTAACTTCACCAGCAAATGCTTCTGCTATATCAATCCCATAAGGCGGGTCAACACAAGAAAGTTCGAAGTGCTTTAAAGGAACGTGCGCCATTAGGTCGTTACAATCGCAATTAAATAATGTGGCTTTTCCTATTTGCACACCGTTAAACTTGCACATTAAGTTATCTATTAAATCTTGGTGTGTAGTCATAAAACGTACTCCAGCTTCATATCTGATAAATACCTCACACTCGCCCCTCATAAATCACGTAAAGCATCGCCATTACTGCGCCGATTGCCACGCAAATTAAGCCGTGTTTAATGTCACTAGGCGTAATGCGAGAGTTGATTGTTTTGTTTTCGATTTTGGTCATGCTTGTTTCCCCATTAGCATTGCTTTAATCTCAGCCATTTTTGCTTTGCTTTTTAAGCGATCTTCTTCGCTTAATTTTTCGTTTGCTGTAAGCATTTTTAGTTGAGGCAACATTGCTTCAAGTGCGCTATTTTTTGGTGCTGGCAACAATGACTGCGCATGGTCTTGGCTAATCCTTCCCATGCGAACCGCTTTTTCTAACGCCTCTTGTCTACCTTCTTTTGATTGCCCAAGGCTTGGGAACCATTTAGGATTAACACCATTGGCTTTGTTGTTAGCAACAATTCGCGCATACGCTTCTTTAAACGCCATGCGTGCGCCAATCTTGTCTCCATCATCAAGCAAAGGCTTTGCAATGCTCATGGCCTCTGCAATTTCATCGGTAATAACTGCGCTATCAGATTCGTTGTGTGGGTATGTGGCCCAAGCCTCTTCTGCGCCCATGCGACCATCGGGCTTCATTGCGTCTATCAGCGCCAATAAATCGGCAGGCTTTGGCGCAAATATTCCTCTGTCTCGGTCTTGTACGTGTCTGCTTAGCGCCTCTCGCACTTCTTCAACGCTATGCGCTTGCAAAGCGTTCCACCAAATCAACAGTGTTTCCGTAGTAATTTCTTTGTCGTAAATGCCCAGCGTTGCACGCATCAACTCGGCAAATTGTTTTTTGTCTTGTTTAAGCATCAATCACCTCGCCTTCAATCGTTTGTTCGTCTGCAATAAATTTTGTAATTGCCTTATCGTTGTTCGCCAGAATTGCTTGCGTCTTGGTCATGGATTTCTGTGGGGATGAATTTCTGATCCAGTTACGCCACGTTGCTTCCCAATCAGCTTTTTTTGCTTTGGCTTGATTAGCATTTGCATGCCAGTGGTCTTTAAACTTTTCAGCCTCGGCTCGTATTTGTTGAGCATTCATCGTTGAGTTCTCAATCGCCCATTTCCCCCATGCGTTTGGTAAAACCCAATCTTTTGGTAAAGCAGTGCCGTTTTGTTTTTTTGGTGCGGAATTTTCCGCGCCATCAATATCAGGAATCAGTGTTAAGGGAATCGAAGAATCAGTGTTAAGGGAATCAGGAATCAGTGAATCAGTGTTAAGGGAATCAGCAGGAGTGATACCGTTATTTAACGGTTGTTTAACGGATAATTTGCAAGTTGTTGAATAATCAGGATAAATTGAATCCTTTTCGGTGTGGTGTGGATTTTGGTGTTCTTTGAATTTTGCTATCTGTAATAGCTTGATACCAGCATGCTCATACCTATGGATGAACCCATCACGTTCTAACACCGTTAAATAACCGTTAATATCAAAACCTTCACGGTAAGGAAACAACTCAGCTTTAATTCTTAACGGTCTATCCTCTAAAATCCCAGACTTGTCTGCAAGTGTCCATAGTCCAACAAATAGCAATGTTATGTATGGGTCTTGGGTGCCAAGCACTTCGTTTTTAAACAAGCCTGGCTTGATGTTTCTAGCTCTAGCCACTACACACCTACCCACAAACTAGCGTTTGCCATGTGCGCTCTTGGATTTTTAACTTGCGAATACCCAAGGTGCTTAATCCATCCAATTTTCTTAGCGTTTAAAATAATGCCACCCCATGCTCTGTTACTTGGTGCCTGTGGCAATCCGTTTGCTTCTGCGTAAAGTCTTACCTCTTCGCACAAAAATGGCGTGATACGTGATTGAAGAAATCTGTAAAAGTGTGTCATTTTCCAGCTTCTTCCCGTTAATATGCTTACGGTAAAGACTGCAACTCTTCTTCTGGCAGAAGTAAGATTTGTGTTGTCGGTCCCTACCCTGCACAAAGCAAGCGGTCAAATAGCTTCCGCATTCATCACACTGCACAAACCTTCTCATCGGGAATGCATTTCCGTGCTGAGATTCGTATTTACCCCGTGGCTTCATTTTTAACCGCTCTAAAATTTTGTTGTGGGTTTCTAAATCAATTAGAGCTACATGCTCCGGGTGGCACTTTCTGAATGTGATTCCCCAGGGCAAATATTCCAGGTAGCCGGCGTAAAGAGGGTTTGTCAGGAAATTCCTTATATACCGGTAGTCTTTAGAGGGGTTTAATCCCTTACCAATCAAAAATTTTCTGACTTGAGTCTGATTTTCCAGGGTTCCGTTCGCGAAGCCTTCAAGGGCTTCTTTTACGATTCCAGCTTCCGGTTCGTAGGGTTTAAGATATCTTACTCCGCTGACGGTTTGGTATCGGTAACCCCGGATTCCTCCCGGGCGTGGGCTGAAAATATATCTCCCCTGCTCCATCGCAGATAAAGCTCCATCGGCCGTCTTTTCGTTAATAGTTTCCTTTTCGTCTGTAGCCATCAAAAACATCAACCGGGCTTGCAAGCGATCACTTCGGCTCGAGAAATCATACCACTTTCGGTCTTTAGTGAGGACTTTGACTTTGAGTCTCCTGCAAAGTTTTATAAACTCTTCACCGATTATAATATCACGGCCGATTCTGGAAAGATCGTAGACTAGGATTATTCTTTCGGAGACCGTGAACTTAGTAACTGCCTCTTTAAGGGCATCGAACCCTTCCCGGGAAGCTACAGCCCCGGATACAGCCTCGTCTTGAAACGGGTTTATCGTGACTGGGAAAC
>OGVO01000221.1_pt1 | contig 10757 bp, 12 predicted proteins | sample 1575771 | NCBI WGS metagenome assembly OGVO01 (sample SAMN07581527, study PRJEB24739) | freshwater metagenome | place: Singapore | collected 2015-01 | reverse complement strand
TAGAGGTCAGTTTGAATTTAATGAATTTACTTCTGGAGCTTTTGGAGTATTAGTTCCTGGTAACTTCTATTTACTGGAAAGAAATACTAATCCTTTTACAGTTAGAAATAATGAACTTAGACAGCAAGTAGGTAATATGTCTCCTTTAATAGGAATAGCTACTGGAGATTATACAATGGAATTAATACCAGAAGTGAGGTTACTATAATGGCAAGAAATAAACTGTCAGGAGTAAGATTACAGTTAGAAGATTTTCCTGCTCTTAGTAACATTAATCCTGACTTATATAATCAGTTACTAATAATTAACAACGCAATTCAGTTGCTATCTAGCAGAGTAGACCAAGCATTAGGAATTACAGTACAACCGCCTGATAGTATTGCTCAAGGCTTAATCTCAGTAGATTCATTAGACTTTGCTACACTTAATAAAGCACATACATTCTACATAAGAGCTGCTGAAGCATTTACTTACGGAGAAGTTATGGCGATTGGCTCAGATGGTAGAGGTTACAGAGCTAATATCAATGACAGCAATAGAATGGGAAGATTAATAGTAACCGACCAAGTAGTTGCTGCTAACAGTATTGCACAGACTTCTTTAATGGGAGTATATAAACTACCTTACAATACTGGTAATATGCAAGTAGGTACTGTTATTCAAGCTGGTACTCCTGGCTTTATAGGTAGAATCAGTGCAGCTAACATAGTAGGTGGTAGACCTTATTGTGGATTAGTTTTATCTACCGATACAGTACTATTTACAGGAACACTAAATACAGCTTATACATCATAATTAATGAAAGGTAATACTATGAGTAAAATAGCCCCAGAAACTACAAAGTTTAAAGTACCTAAGATGCTCTCTACTCACTTCTCAGTAAGAGAGTTTACTAGAAGTAATACAGCAGAAAGACTTGGCATAGATAATAGCATACCAGATTTAAGCACTCTTGAAAACTTACAGTTAGTAGCTAGTAAGATGGAGGCAGTAAGAACTGTATTAGGAAATAAGCCTATTAGAATTACTAGCGGATTTAGAAGTCTTGCACTTAATAGAGCTATTGGCTCAGGAGATTCTAGTCAGCACCGTAAGGGAGAAGCAGCAGATTTTGATTGTGATGAATTTGGTACTCCACTACAAATCTGTAAAGCTATTATTGCTAGTGGTCTTTCTTTTGACCAGCTAATCTTAGAACATAGCTGGGTACACATCAGCTTTAAGAACCCTAGTAGCAAGAATAGAAAGCAAGTATTATCATTACTGAAAAATAGAAAGTACGCAACAGGGCTAACTAACAAGTTAGGAAAGGCATACAAATGACTACTAATAATACAATTGATTACACTAAACTTACTAGAGATGAGATATTAGAATTCACTCAAACTCTTAGTACCAGAGACCCATTTAAATTTACTAACCGAGACTTGAGACTAATCAGTGAATATATTAATGCTGATGGTTGTACAGGAGTTCCAGACTTCTATGTTTGTTCCTGTATTGTGCATGATTTTTACTATGCAACTCACAGAGATTTTAAGGGTAATATAATTAGTAAACTTGAAGCAGATAGAACATTTAAAAAACTAATTCAGCATAAAAGTTTCTGGGGTAAGTTCTCTCCGATGAGTTATTGGAGATACTTAGGTGTTAGATTGTTTGGCGGTAAGGCTTGGGAAGATATTAAATAAACAGCAAATATTAAAGAAAGTGAGATTAAAATGAATTCTTTTGTTTCAGCAAGATACGATGAAAATGGTAACTTAGTTACAGACCCTACAGAAATTACTCCTAGAATAAGTCTTGCACAGTTAGGTGTATACTCTGACCCTGTATATAAGAGAGATTTAATTCAACCTAGAACAGCAGCTGGTACTTATACAGGTAACGGTACTAGTCAAAGTATTAACTTAGGATTTAGACCTAACTTAGTTATTGTTAAATCTAACAATGCTCAGTTTGCAGTAATACAAAATGACAGAACATTCCACCGTAGAAATGACCAGTTCTTAAATCAATCTAGTTTTGGTAGTCCCTTCGGTGTTATTATTACTGACACTGGGTTTTCCGTAGGTAATGATAACCGAGTAAATGAAAACACAGCTACTATTCATTATTTTGCTTACTGTGATAACTTTACTGATAACATTTTGTTTGCTAACTGGGCAGGTAATGGAGTAGCTGGTAGAGAAGTAGATAGCTTTAAAGGCAGACCACTAGCAGGACTATGGATTAAACGAGATTCTGCTGCTGCTTCAGTTTATGTAGCAGCAGATGCTTTACAAAACTTCTTCTTTAATGGCTCTGCAAATGCAGTATCTACTGGTACAGTATTAGATGGAGCTACTGGTAAATTAACACTAGGTTCTGGTAATGAAGTAAATCAATGGTCTGGTATCTTAGGTGAAGGTACTAACTGTGTTGCAATTCCTAAAGATTCAGAAGCTGCAACTGTTATTAGATGGACAGGAAATGCTACTGCTAGAAGAATAGTACTTCCTTGGGAAACTGAATTTTTCTTCATTGTTCCTAGGGATGTTTCTACAGCTACAAGTAGAGGCTGGTTTAGCTCACTAACTGCTGGGCAATCACTACCTCTTACTAATGTTGGAGTAGGTGTTGGAGATTTTACAGTTTCTGGTAGTGTAGTAACTCTCGGAACTGGCTTTGGTAATCTTAACAACATAGAATATGTAATGTTTGCATTTAGAAAAATGAGAAGAAGTGCAATAGTAGAACCATTACTATATGAAACTAAACATAAGAAATCAGTGGAACTTGCATTGAATGGCTTTGTGGACTGCGGTACTAGTGATACGTTAGCAGTAAATGGTGATTTAACTATGGAATGGTACGGCGCAGTTTACTGCCCAGACTTAGTACAATACACAGCTTCTGCTACTATTGATACAGATGCAGGTAATCAGGATAAGTTAAATCCTCTAATCTTTAGAAGTAATGGATTAGACTTAGCTAGAAACTCAGTAAACTATGGTATGGCTGTAGCTGCTCCGCAAGTATCTACAGATACAGACTTAGTTGGCGCAGTCTTATTAATTGCTACTCATGATACATGGGGCTTACTACAATCTACTAGCGGTAACTTAGATAACAATCCAATGAATACTGGTATTGTATTAGATGTTAATAGACTCTATCATATTGTTGCTACTCATCAAGGTGCAGGTATTTGGAAAGTTTATGTAGATGGGCAAGAAGTTAAAGAACGTAAACGTGACTTGCTAGCATCTATTGGTAGACCTAATGTAGGCAGTTTTCCAAATCAACGCTTTGTAATTGGCGCTAGACAACGAGATACTATTGCTAATGCTAATGGTCAAAACTTCCGATTAGCTAGAATCTATAACAGAGCATTGACTAAAGCTGAAGTACTAAATAACTACATGAGTTTATTTAACAAAGCTACTGCTTTAACAACAGGCTTAGTAGAAGAATGGGATGCTAACAAAGCTAGTGGTTCTGTATTACCAGCAACAGTTAATTCTGCTAATAACGGAACAATCACTGGTGGTATTGTACTAGGTCAAGTGTAATTACTAACTACATAGGAGAGTATCATGGTAGATGAAATAAGCAATCCTAGTTCATTAGCAGCTGAAAGAAAAAAGAACTTTGGTAAAACTATCTATGGAGTAGCAGATATATTAAATAACTTATTATATACAGCTCCACCATCAGAAGAAAATATGGCAGTTAATACTAGCAATAGAGGAGCACAGCAAGTAGGACAACCTAATGCAGCTAATCAGCAAATGTCTCAACAGAAAGTTTATAGTATTGAAGATTTAATGCTTAGAAGTTTCTTCCAGACTAACAGACTTGCAGCTGGTGGTGGTGGCGGTGGTGGTTTGTTAGATGTTCTGTTTGATGAAAATGGCTTTGTAGCAGACGGTGGTAGATTTGGTCCTGGAAGTGCTGCAGGAATTAGAAACATTAGATAGAACTAAATAACAGAAAGGTAAGGTAAACAAAATGGCAGAGATTGTAGCAAGTAGAAGAGCTAGAACTGGTACTGTTAATCCATTAGCTACAGTTGCAGATATTCTATCTAGTGCTGGACAAATAGGTACATCACTTAATGGAACTAGAACAACTCAAACTAGTAGTGGCGGAGTAAGAACTTCTGGCTTAGATATTAGTCAAGAAGGAGTAGATAAAGTACTAAGTGATGTACTGTCTAGTGTGCAAGGCTTAGCAGAAGTATCTAGTGGGCAGAAACGTGCAGGACTTTATAACTCCTCAGTAAATCAACAACTGACTAATGACTTAACTAGCAGAACTGCTGGTGAGGTAGCGAAACTGCAAAGTAAAGCAGTAGAAACTACCAGTCCTACTAAAGTAACCTCTCAGACTGCACCGCAAGCAGACTTGGCTACTACCGCATTACTTACAGCTGGTGGTGTATTAGGTAAGAATATCTTTGATTCTATCTTTAATGATACTGCTGGTGAAGTAGTTAATAATGTAGCATCTAGCGCAGTAAGTTCTGCTGCTGGTGACTTAGGTAGCGAACTATTTGGGGGCATTGACTTCTTAGGTAATGCTGGCGCAGGTTTCCCAGTATTTGGTACTGCTGCTAAGTTGTTAAGTGGTGAACCTGAAGATGCGTTAGCTAGCGGTGCTGGCTTCTTAATTGGTAATAGTATTCTTCCAGGAGTTGGAGGTCTTATCGGCTCATTAGCTACAGAGATTCTACCTATTGATGATTTGTTTGGTGGTATTGAAGATGTAGCTGGTGGCTTATTTGATGCAGTTGGTGATATTTTTGGTGGCTTATCTGTTGTTTGTACTGAGCTTAACACTCAAGGTATTATGAGTACTGAACTGTACTTAAATGATACAGCTTATGCAGCACTGCATATGAATCCTAAAACACTAGTTGGCTACCGCTTCTGGGGTGTACCACTAGTTAAACTAATGAGAAAATCTCCATTAGTTACTAAAATTGCTGCGTGGTTTGCAGTTAGCAGAGCACACTACATTGCAAGTATCTACGGTAACTGTGAGTATGATTCTAAATTAGCACGCAGAGGTAAGTGGATTAATACTATCGGTGTTCCTATTTGTAATTTAATTGCTGAATTTGTAGAGCCAGTAGATGTTACTGTTCTATACCCAAAAAGAAAGGTAGGTTAATTCTATGGCAGGCTTTGATGTAGCGTCAATCTTGGCAGGCTTGAGAGATATGAATCAAGGTCTGCAACAGGATGAAGCAGCAGTAGCTGAAACTTCTGATAATATCAGAGACTTAAAGTATGAGCAAGGCAGAAACTTAGAAGCTGCTGCAAGAGACAAGCAGTTAGAAGTTCTTACTGTAGAGTCTGGTGAGTTAGCAAGAGAACAGCAAAATGCTAAGAATATGCAAGCTCTCGGAGTAGCAGATATTATGGCGGAGCTAGCACCTAAACTCCGTCAGCAGTTTGACCAAGTACAAAGAATGGATGAAGAAATTACCAGAAAAGAAAACATCTCTTTCTGGGATAATCCATTTGAATTTATTGCAGCACAAACTACTCTTGACCAAGATATTAATACTCGCAATCAGACAGCAGAGAGTTTAAATCAGAAAGCTAGTATGATTCAAACTGTTAATGACTTAGCACAAGAAGCAGCTGCTACTACTTTAGCTAATAAGCAAATTAGAACTAGTGCTAGCATTGAAGCTACTGCTCGCTTAGCAGCAATGGAATTTACTAATAAAGCATTAGACGCTAAGATTTCTGCTGGTGCAGTAGACCTTAATAAGATTGAGCAGTTAAGCAAGCTAAATGACAGACAGTTGGATAACCTAATTAAAGGTAGACAGATAGAAATAAGTGAAGAACAGCTAGGTATGCAAAGAGCAGAGTTTCTTGCTAACCAGAATGAACGTAAGATTCGCTTGCAAGAGTTCCAGAAAGCTAAAGCTAAAGAAGGTAAGGAAGCAGAAGCAGAACTTAAAATGCTAGAGATATTTACCGACTACGATTTTGATGGTAGTGCACTGAGTGTGATTCTAGATGTACTGGCCTTTAATACTCATTACAATGCCCTGTACACCAACATGGCTGTCAATGAATCTTTTTTGGATTCCGCCTCGAAATACAGCAGCGTAGTTTCCCATGCTAAGGCTTTGGGTTACACTGCCCGGAGTGTTCGTTCTGCCCGGGCAAAATTGAATCTGACTTTGACCAATAACATCGGTTCATTGACTTACACTATCCCACGTGGTACTGTGTTTAAGACCGCTGTTGGTGATAATGAATTTGATTTTATTCTAGACAGTGATTATACCGCACCGCTGGTCAATGGAGTCTATTCATTCCAGGATGTCACCATCGTAGAGGGTACTCCTGCCACTCGTAGTATTCCAGTGACAATCACCAGTGAATTTGTTATCCCTAATCGGGCCGCTGATATTTCTACATTACTCGTAAAAGTTCAGGAATCTGCTGGGAGTTCTGTCTTCAGAACTTTCACGTTTGCCAATAATGCACTAGATGTTGGTCCAGATTCCGAAGTATTTTTTGTCAAACAGCGAGAAGATCTGTTCTACGAAATTTATTTTGGTGATGGCAATGTGGGTGTTGAGATTGTCCCGGGTAATATCGTGCACATGGAATATATGATCAGCTCCGGTCCTACCGCAAATGCTGCAAGATTATTCACTTATTCTAGTGGCATCGTCGATTCATTCACTGATCTGGAAATTCAAACTGTATTACCGGCTGCAGGTGGCGCGGATGCTGAATCTATTGAATCAATCAGGTTTAATGCTCCAAGATTATACGCTGCTCAGAATCGTGCTGTCACGGCCAATGATTATATAGCCATAGTAAATCAACTGTTCCCGTCCGTAGAGACAGTGACGGTCTGGGGTGGACAGGAAAATATTCCAAAGGTCTATGGTAAGGTTTTCATAGCGGCTAAACCCAATGGTGCGGATTCATTCTCAGAACAAGAGAAAACGGAAATCCGTAGAGTTCTATTACAAAAAGCCGCGGTCGTTTCGGTGGTACCAGAAATTGTCGATCCATTGTATCTGAGAATAGAACTGGTGACCAATGTATATTATAACCCCAAGACTGCAAGAAGAAGTCCCGGTGAAATTTCCACGTCCGTAAGAAACAACGTGGCTAACTTTGCCTCAACCCTAGGCAAATTTGGTTCTGAGTTCAGATTCTCCAAGCTGGTGCGTCAGATTGATTCTTCCGATGATTCAATCGTCAGTAACATAACCACACTTCGGGTCAGAAGAACGGTTCGCGTTGGATTGAATCTACTTGCAAACCAATAAAACGATACAAAGGATCAAACACTACCAAAAAGTTGATCACCACAATTTCAAGTACGATCAAAAACAGACCGCGTTTCAACAAAAAAACAGACAATTCTTTTTTGGTTTTCTTTTGTCCGGATAGAAATGCAGAAGTACCTGATAAAAACACAAATACCGGCGCGCAATAATGTGTCATCCAACGGGTAAAAAATAAGATAGGTGTTGTTGTTGCCGGATTGGTGGGATCTTCTGTCATGGCAGTGATGTGAAAGAAGTCTCTTACATGATCCAATGCCATAATGATCATGACCAATCCACGAAGGATATCAATGGATGATATTCTCCATTTGGTTGCAGTTAGGGTGGAATGCATTGCAGGGATTTGGGAATAAGTTACGAATTATATTCCCTGAATTTTGACATAGATGGTGGTAAAAACAAAAAAGTCCCAGCTTTATAGCTGAGACTTTCTGCGGATCCCCACAATACTGTGGGGAGTACTCGAACCCCTTCCCAGAACATTATCGGGATGTCCCATTCATATTCTTTCATTGAAATTGTGCTACAATATTTTTAGTATGAGTAATTAAAGCTTTTAGCCTTTCATTTGTTGCTTTTTTCAAATTTTTCTCCCTAATCAATGCTTCTTTTCTCGAACTTAATTCTTCAACATAAACTAGCCTCCAAGGTGTTTTCATAGAAGTATACTTTGACTCTCGATTATTATATTGTGCAAGCCTACTTAATGGGTTTTCGGTAAATCCTTTATAAAGACTACTATCCTTAAAACTTTGTATGATATAGACGTAGTAGGCCATAAACAAAAAAGTCCCAGCTTTATAGCTGAGACTTTCTGCGGACCGGACGGGACTCGAACCCGCGACCTCCGCCGTGACAGGGCGGCATTCTAACCAACTGAACTACCGATCCAAACCCTCAAAAACTTCCCTTTTGTTCCGTTTTCGGGACGGCAAAGATAAGGGTAAAGCATTTTCATAAACAAATCTTTTCAGGAAAAAATCTGAACCCCTAATTTTACCACTCTAAACGACGATTATGCCCCAATACCCAAACAGACAATTCCTTGATTTTGAAAAACCTATCAAAGAATTGTACGAACAAATTGAGGATACCAAGAAACTGGCTGAAAAGAACCCTAAAATAGATTATACCGCTACCTTAAGTCAATTGGAAGCTTCTATTCTTGAAAAGAGAAAGGAGATCACTCAGCACTTGACTCCTTGGCAGCGTGTTCAGTTGAGTCGCCATCCTGATCGTCCATATACGCTGAAGTACATTGATAAAATGTGTACTGATTTTGTAGAGTTGCATGGCGATCGCAATTTCAAAGATGATAAAGCCATGGTAGGTGGATTCGCCCAGTTAGATGGTGAAACAGTCATGTTCATCGGTCAGCAAAAAGGTACCAATACCAAATTACGTCAGCTCAGAAATTTTGGTATGGCCAATCCGGAAGGTTATCGTAAGGCTTTACGTTTAATGCGACTCGCTGAGAAGTTTCGTAAGCCTATCGTTTGCTTGGTAGATACGCCGGGGGCTTATCCGGGGCTTGAAGCGGAAGAGCGTGGACAAGGTGAAGCCATCGCCAGAAATATTTATGAAATGATACGCCTGAAAGTACCAGTAATTGTGGTGATCATTGGTGAAGGTGCTTCAGGTGGTGCTTTAGGTATTGGTGTAGGTGATAAAGTGTTGATGATGGAGAATACCTGGTATACGGTTATCTCTCCTGAAAGTTGTAGTTCTATTTTATGGAGAAGCTGGGAGAAAAAAGAAGTAGCAGCTGAACAACTGCGACTTACTGCTACCGATATGAAAGGTTTCGGATTAGTAGATGAGATCGTTCATGAACCCTTAGGTGGTGCACATTGGGATTATACTGAAGCTGCAGATATTCTCAAATCATACATTCTTAAAGCACTGAAAGAAATAAAGGATAAAGACCCTGAACAACGCATCAATGATCGTATTGAGAAATATGGTAAGATGGGATTCTGGGAAGAAGCGGTTTAGACCATAGTCCATGGACCATGGTCTATGGTCTATAGACTACAGCTATAGCAAGAACAATTTATACTCATTATATCTCTACTATGGACCATCAACCATGGACCATGGACTAAAAAAAAAATGTCTCTAAAAACTCAATTAAGAGGAACAGGCGTAGCGTTAGTGACCCCTTTTAAGAAGGATCTTAGTATTGATTTTGATGCATTGGGAAAAGTCATTGATGCCATGATTGCCGGTGGGGTTGAATACCTCATCACATTAGGCACAACCGGTGAAACCCCTACCCTTGAGAAACAGGAGAAGAAAGATATCGTTACATATACTTTTGAAAAAGTGGCAGGTCGTGTACCTGTGATAGTTGGTGTAGGGGGTAATAATACAACTGAGGTTGTGAAGGATCTGAGTTATTTTCCATTGGATAAAGCAACTGCTGTATTGAGCGCGGCTCCGTATTATAACAAACCATCTCAGGAAGGTATTTTTCAGCATTACAAAGCCGTAGCAGAAGCTTCACCTAAACCGATCATTCTATACAATGTTCCCGGAAGAACAGGTCGCAATATGAGTGCCGCAACCACTATTCGTTTGGCTCATGAAGTTGCAAATGTCGCAGGTATGAAAGAAGCGAGTGGTGATATGGTGCAGTGTATGGAAATTCTTCGTGATAAACCTGAGGACTTTTTAGTAGTCAGCGGAGATGATGCTTTAGCCATGGCACAAATTGCATGCGGTATGGATGGCGTTATTAGTGTTGCCGCCAATGCGTTTCCTAAACAGTTTTCTGATATGGTTCGTGCAGCATTGAACAGTGATATGACAACTGCTAAAAAACTCAATGACCCATTACTAAAAGCATACGACCTGATGTTTGCTGAAAACAATCCATCAGGAGTGAAAGCATTTATGTTCGAACAAGGATTGATTCAAAATGAAGTTCGACTACCGGTTGTTCCTTTAAGTAGTGGATTGCATGATGCAGTGAAAAAGTATTTGGGTAAGTAAATTATCGATCTTACAATATCATATAAGCCGCCGCAGTAAATGACTGTAGGCGGCTTTTTTATTATCTATTTATGATCAGATATTTCGACGAAGGTTGAGTTGCTTTTGCATGAACGCATAGGCTTTAGCAATTAACTTGGTATAAGAAGCTTCTTCAAAACTGGTAATAGTTGCAGTCTCTCTGTGAATGAGGTTCATCACCATGATTTCATCTTCTTGCATAGAAAGATCAATATGATAATTTTTGAGTATGGCTTTTAGCTTTGTAGTATTGCGCATTTCTATTTATGAATTGATTTATATAAGTTAATGTCCTCTGGATGATTACATTTTTAAAATTATGCGAATCAAATAAGAAAAAGCCCGCTAAAAAGCGGGCTTTTGGCAACAAGCAATTAGTATGGTTTAGGAGAAATTAACGAATTTTGTATCGTGACTGGGAAAC
>OGVO01000220.1_pt1 | contig 10758 bp, 20 predicted proteins | sample 1575771 | NCBI WGS metagenome assembly OGVO01 (sample SAMN07581527, study PRJEB24739) | freshwater metagenome | place: Singapore | collected 2015-01 | reverse complement strand
CTTCTGCGTGTAGTTTGCTCAACGATTTCATGATGCGTACCCATTCACAATGATGTGGTTCTTCGCTTCCTCCAACGCGCCGATCAGCGCAAGGCGGTCTTCGACCTTGGAACATTTGATCTTGAACTGCCCAGTGCCCCGGCGGAACAGCAGCACGATCACTGCATCGGGCTCTTCATCTCGCGCTTCGTCAAGCGTTGCTTTGGCCGCAACCTTGTATTCGTCGAACGTCAGGGATTTCAGTTTACTCATGCGGGTTCTCCTTCCATTTGTCCTGCCATACGCTGCAAAAGCTGCGCGGCTTTCTGTCGTGCGCGATACTCCGCGTGGATGCGCGAGCGCTCTTTGACCGGGCGCGGTGCGTCCCGGCCCGGTCCCATCTTGAAGATGCGTACCGAGTTGCGGCCTTCGCCTTCCCACATGCAGATGTGGATGATGCCTTGTCGGTGCATCTCCCGTGTCCAGTCGTAGACGGTCAGCACGTGCAGTCCAGTCTCTTCCGCCAGTTCAGCGCAGGTGCGCGTGCCATCGTAGAGCAGCTTGACCATGATGGAGAAACACAAGGCGTTGACCTTGTGCCCCCGGCGTGATCCGACTTTGCGACGTGCGGATGTGTCAGTTGTTTACGTCATAGTCCTTTCTGAAAGTGCGCCCACGATCAGGCGCGGTGAACACAGCGTCCCGAATCGGTACGCCTTGCTTGAGTCGGTAGAGGATGGTCTTGGGGCCGACACCGCTGACCCGTGCCCATTCCGCTACCGTCTTGGTTTCGCCGTCGATGGTCAGATGGCGGTTGCTGCGCCGGTTGTTGGCTTGTTGCTGTGCAGTAGCCCACCGGCAGTTGTCGGGGCTGTAGCCCTTGCTGTTGTCGATACGGTCGATGGATGCGCCGTCGAACGGGGCGAAGCCCATGTCAGCAATGAAGCATTCAAAGCCGGTCACGCCGCCTTCACCGAAGCGCCAGCGGTCGCAGACTGTCACGCCCTGCGCCCCGTACCGAGCGAAGTCTTTCTGTGACGGGTGATAGCACCGCGCCAGCATGCGCTGCCATTTGTAGTATGCGGTTGGCCTGCGCCCCCGCGAGGCGTAGCCGTGTTTGTAGGCGGGGTTGTTCTTGCCATTCATGTCGGGCATGGTTTTCTCCAGTTGTTTTGCCGAAGGTACCATACCATAACTTGCCAACAGTGCGACACCGTAGGCGAGAAGCAGTGACACTGGTTGATTGGGTATTGGACAGAGTTTTCATCGTGATTCTCCTTGCAGGATTGTTGTTAAGGGTTTTGTGCAACGTGTTGAACGGGAATTATAGCCCCCGTTCGCGGCTAAAGCAACTACTAATAGTTGTTGCCGTAACATTAAAGAAACACTCGGCGGGGGAGCTTGGCCGGGAACTTGGTTTCTATAGGACCATTGAGACAGCTAGTAAAGAGATGGAAAGAATCTTAAAGGAAAAGAATGATTACTGATAAAGAACTGTTTGAGTTGTGCCACAAGCTACTGCGTAGTGGTCTTAAAGGTATCCACACAGTACATGATGAGATACGTGCAGTGAAGCTACTAGAATATCGACTTGCAGAGATTGAAGCAATGGAACAGGAACTAGGTAAGGAAGACAATGGCACATCCTGATCAAGCATTTGGTGATAAGACTTACTCACAGTTTGGTGAGGACCTAGTACTGCTTAACGTGTTTCATAAGCTAGGTATTCAGAAGGGTAAGTACTTTGATGTAGGCGCACACCACCCATACAACATCAGCAACACTGCTCTGCTGTATGAGCGTGGCTGGCGAGGTGTATGCGTAGAAGCTAACCCAAACCACATCAAAGCTTTCTTGGACCACCGACCAGAAGACACTATCCTGAACATGGGTGTAGGTGTTAGCACTAGTTTCATGGACTTCTACATGATTGATGACTACTCTGGGCGCAACACATTCGATAAAGAGGTAGCAGAGAAGTTTGTTAGTGAGCACCCACAGTTCCAGATCAGTAAGGTTACACCAATCAAGGTGGTGAAGATTGATGAGTTGTTCGAAAGGCTAGGTGTTCCTGACTTGCTGACTATAGACATTGAGGGACTGGACTATGAGGTGCTAGACACCATGCGTGGTAGACCAAAGGTTATCTGTGTTGAAAATCATGATCAAGAATGGTACTTTGATAGCTTGCTTTCTGAGATGAACTATGATAAAATATTTAACACAGTAGCTAATGGGATCTACGTACATGAGAGTTGCACTTGACATTGAAACAAACCTAAAGCACGATATCATCTGGTGTTGTTGTACTTACGATATAGATACTAAGGAAGTAAAAACATGGCTCCAACCAAGCAAAGAATTCCACGAGTATATTCGGAAAGCGGAATTGATAGTAGCCCAGAATGGGATCAGCTTCGACTTCAGGATATTGAACAAAGTCTGGAAGACGAGGATTACGTTGGAACAAGTAGCGGATACACTGGTTATGTCAAGGCTAGCAAACCCAAGCAGGGACGGAGGCCACAGTCTGGGGAACCTAGCTACTCTCGTAGGAAGAACCAAGAAGGAGTTCGACGATTTCGAGGGCGGTCTAACAAACACGATGATTGAATACTGTCGTGAAGACACAGTCATCTGTGGTGAGTTGTACCTGTATCTACAGAAAGAGTTGAAGGATTTCTCTGAGCATAGCATTAAACTTGAGCACGAGGTAGCAGCTATCATCACCAAGCAAGAACAGCATGGCTTCTTACTGGATCGACAGAAAGCTGATAGTCTTTTGCTCACGTGGAACACTCGCCTTAAAGAAATTGAGACAGAGCTACAGCAGGTCTTTCCACCTATCGTGACAGAGCGGTATAGCGAGAAGACAGGCAAGCGATTGCAGGACGATGTAGAGGTGTTTAACCCCGGCTCTAGACAACAGATAGCTAAGCGACTTATGGCACTTGGATGGAAACCAAAGAAGCATACTGAGAAAGGACAAGTAATTGTTGACGAATCAGTACTTGATGGAATTGATTTACCAGAGGCAAAGCTTATCGCAGAATACCTACTCGTTCAGAAACGGGTGGCTCAGGTTGAGTCGTGGATTGAGGCTCTACATGAGGACGGACGGGTTCACGGTAAGGTCATCACCAACGGAGCAGTAACAGGACGTATGACGCATCACAGCCCCAATATGGCACAGGTTCCTAGCAGCTCTAGTCCTTGGGGTCACGAGTGCCGAGACTGCTGGACAGTGGCTCCTGGTAAGATGTTAGTTGGTGCTGATGCAAGTGCATTAGAACTTCGTATGTTGGCTCACTATATGCAGGATGGAGATTATGTCAAGACAGTTACGGAAGGCACACAAGAGTTGGGAACTGACGTACACACCAAGAACCAGAAAGCTGCAGGACTTGCTACAAGGGCACAGGCAAAGACATTTATCTATGCACTACTCTATGGCGCAGGTCCTGCCAAGATCGGGTCGATTGTTGGTGGTGGATACAAAGAGGGGCAAACGCTCATCGATTCTTTTCTTCGCAACACCCCAGCTTTACAAAAGCTTAGGGACAAAGTTGAAAGGCTATCATCGGCGGGGACGCTTCCGGGTCTTGATGGACGTAGGCTTCAGATTCGTTCAGCACACAGCGCACTCAACACGCTACTCCAAAGTGCTGGTGCAATCGTAATGAAGCAAGGTCTTGTCTTACTGGATGAGAAGATTAAGAAGCTGAAGCTAGATGCCAAGTTCGTAGCCAATGTACATGATGAGTGGCAGATTGAATGTGGCGAAGCAGATGCAGATTTAGTAGGTGAGTTAGCAGTACAGAGTATCAGGGAAGCAGGTGTTAAGTTGGGCTTACGTTGCCCATTAGATGGTGAATACAAGAAAGGAAAGACATGGGCACAAACCCACTAGCAGATGAAGAGTTTTGGGATGATGTAGAAGACGTAGTCATGATCTGTATTAAGAAAGACAAGACTGTCAATCTTAAGACAAGCATCTTGGATATGGAAGAACTACGCAGTGTGTTTGCTACTGCTACGCTCATGGCTCTTTACCACGATACGAAATCATATCCAGACGGTATTGACAAGCTTCAGTAATCTGGTATAATATTAACATAGATTTTATTTAAAGGAGAAGTAAATGGAACTAAAGCCAGTTAAAGTACAAGCAGAAATCATGTGGGCTTTCTTAGATCAACCCAATCAGTTATCTGGTAAGTATCAGGTAGACCTGTGTAACCTTAGTAAAGGTGCTGTAGAAACGCTAGAAAGCATGGGCGTATCTGTACGTACTAAACCTGACCAGCCTGAGAAGGGACATTACATTACTGCTAAGTCAGTTAACTTTCCTATTACCACTGTTGATACTGATGGCAACGCTGTCACTGGTAAGGTAGGTAACGGCTCTAAAGGCATTGCTCTGCTTAAGCCTTATGAGTATACCTTCAAGGGTAAGAAGGGTGTAGGCATCGGCATTAATAAGCTGGTTATCACTGACCTTAAACTCTATGAAGCTGAAGAGGCTGTGACTGCTGATGACAACGTACTGTAAGAAAGGAATAGTATGACTGCAAAATCTAAAGCACCAACCACAACCATCAAAGTTAACCCATTAGAGTCTGTCTTTGAAGTATGTATCGAAGGTCATAACTTCTTTGACTGCGACTACTACAAGTTTTCTATTTCGTCTGATGGTACTGTAAACATCAATGACAACGTGTTCAGCTCCAAGAAGCAAGCTGTTCAGGTCTTGGAAGCCATGGCTGCTTTCCTGAAGAAGTAATGCTTGCACTCATCGACGCTGACATCGTTTGCTATCGAATTGGATTCGCTTCCGAGGATGCTAGTGACAAGATTTGCTTAGCTCGGTGTGCTGAGTTCATGGAAGAGTTAGTGATGAAGCCTTGGGTAGGAGACTACAAAGGGTTTCTCACTGGCTCTAATAACTTCAGAAAAGATGTAGCAGTAACAGCGCCATATAAAGGTAACCGTACACAGGCTAAGCCAAAACATTATGACCTGATTCGAGAATACCTAACTAAGGCATGGGGCTGTGAAGTAATACAGGATCAAGAGGCTGATGATGCTATTGGTATCGCAGCTTACGCAGCAGAAGAAGAGTCTTATGTAATCATGTCTATCGACAAAGACTTAGATATGATTCGTGGTTGGCACTACAACTTCATCAAAGACAAGAAGTACTTTGTCAAAGAAGAAGATACAATGCGTACATTCTACAAGCAAGTTCTCACGGGTGATAGAGTAGATAACATTGTAGGATTAAAAGGCATTGGTCCTAAGAAAGCTGCTAAGATCCTTGAAGACTGTACGACTGAGAAAGAAATGTATGACGCAGTATTAAAAGCTTACGACAACAACACTGAAAGGGTATTGGAGAACGGGCAGCTCTTATGGATAAGACGAAACGAAAACGAGATGTGGTCACCACCACAATAACCTACGTACACTGGGTAGATGCTGTAGCGGATTGTGAATGGCAGACTGATGTTAAGGCTGAGATCCATGACTGCTACACAGTAGGCTTCATAGTGAATGAGACAGACGATGCTATCTGTATTGCGTCAACCGTATCAGACAAAGACAGCAATGCCCGGATGCATATTCCTAAGGCATGGATTAAGGAAAGGAAGGTTATTAAGTTTGAAACCAAGCAGCGCAAAAGCGAAGGGAAGAACATTCCAGCAGTGGGTAAGAGATCAAATACTAGCAAGGTTCTCTCTTGAGCAAGATGATGTCAGATCAGTTTCGATGGGGAGCCAAGGGGAAGACATCTTACTCTCCCCCGCCGCTAGACGATTACTGCCAATCAGTGTCGAGTGCAAAGCTAGAAACAAAATGGCACTCTACGGGTTCTACGAGCAAGCAAAAGAGAACGCAAAAGGCAGGGGTGAGCCTACAGTATTTGTTAAACAAGATAGGTCCCGCCCGCTGGTGATTGTAGATGCAGAGTTCTTTTTAGATATCATGAGAAAGGTAAGCGATGAGTAAAGAGATTCGATTCCGTTATGAAGATTACAGTGAGTTAGATGAGCCGTGGTCAGAGGTTCCTACTAATACTGAGATTGCATTCACGCATAAGTTTGAAGACGATACTCGCTGGCCTACAATTCTGCAGCAGTTCGTTCACTTCTTAGAAGCTATGGGCTATATTGGTGTGCGTGATAAGATTGTTTTGATTGATCCACACGGCATGGAAGATGCAATGGGGTTCTTTAAAACTGTGATTGAAGATCCTACAGTAGAGCAAACATATCATATCAACACTAAGGACGAAGAATGACAACACACCTCGTAATCCCTGACTGCCAAGTTAAGGACGGGGTAGACCTGTCATATCTAACATGGGTAGGAAAATACATTGTAGACAAGAAGCCTGATGTTATCGTTAACATTGGGGACTTTGCAGACATGCCTAGTCTTTCTAGCTACGATGTAGGTAAGAAGTCTTTTGAGGGACGGCGTTATAAGACTGATATCGAAGTAACGCACAAGGCAATGGACATGTTGTTAGCACCGATGAAGGAATACAATGAACGAGCACGACGAAACAAGCTTAAACTCTATAAGCCTCGACTGGTCCTCACTCTTGGCAATCACGAAGAAAGAATTTCCAGAGCTGTCGAAGGAGATCCAAAGCTTGATGGTACTATCTCTATTAACGACCTTGGATATACACAGCGAGGTTGGGAAGTTAAAGACTATCTCGAACCTATCATTATTGATGGGGTTGTCTACTGTCGTTATTTTACTTCTGGTGTTATGGGGCGTCCTGTAACGTCTGCTGCTGCACTACTTACTAAGAAGCACCAGTCCTGTGTCATGGGCCATGTACAGAATCGACAGATTGCCTATGCTAATCGTGCTGATGGTTCACAAATTACTGGACTGTTTAGTGGCTGCTGCTACCTGCATGATGAGGACTATCTAGGTAGCCAAGGCAATCAGTACTGGCGTGGTATCTGGATGCTACACGAAGTAAACAATGGTAGCTTTGACGAGATGCCTGTATCCCTGTCTTACTTGAGGAAGAAGTATGAGCATTGATAACGCAACAGCAGATGAGTGGAATAAAGCTTATCGAGCTACTTTACCAAGACAAGATGTAGACCCAATCAACCTGCACAATGTAGATCAAGCATTTGACCAAGCACTGCGTATGGATGTTAAGTCTTTAGCTGATTACATTAAGCAGAAGCAGGTTGGAGGTAATCACTACAAGGCTAACATTGAACCTTGGGATGTGTTCTTAGACTGGGGATTAGACCCTTGGGCGTGTAACGTAATCAAGTATGTGCAGCGTCATCGTAAGAAGGCAGGTAAGCAAGACCTAGAGAAAGCAAAACATTATCTTGAATTCATGATCGCAAACTACGAGGCTATCAGTGGTAAGTACTACAAAAATTAACTGGGCTGCTGCTGATCAGGAATACAAGAGAGGCCAGCAACTAATCAAGGAAGGCAACTGGGCTGATGGGTTCAAACTCCATGAGCTTCGTGCTCTTCCTGATTTGTTCTGGGGCGGGGCTGCTAAGTTTGGTGGTGTTCGTACCAGTTTTGATAAGACGCCTATCTGGATGCCCGGGAACAGTATTAAGGGACGGAACATCATTGTCTGGTCTGAAGCAGGTTGGGGAGACTTAATTCAGTTCAGTCGCTTTATACCGCTTTTAAAGGAGGCAGGAGCGGCTCGTGTGACTCTGGTGTACCCTGACCCTATCGTGCAGTTTGTAAAGCGTCTGAAGGGCATTGATCTGGTCTGTCAGCCAAAGGATTGTGGTAACAACAGCTACCGTGTCAAAGCTATGTCTCTGCCTTACCTGCTGATGGAGCACAATATCCTTAAGACTTATCCTGTGGAGCGTATCTATGGAGCAGAAGGACTCTATACTAATCAGGATATTACTAAGCCTGTACGTAGTAAGCCTCTCATTGGTCTATGCTGGTCTACTACTAATGTATCTTGGAACATGAAGGCTAAACAAGTACCTGAGCATTACATTAAAAGATTTGTAGAGCAACACAAAGAGTATGCCGACTTTGTTTCCCTGCATCTTGAGCCTACCTTCCTAGGTAACTACCTAGACACTAAGGCTTGGCATAAGACTGCAGATAAGGTACAATTGTTAGACGCAGTTATCTCTGTTGATTCTGCTATGGCACACTGTGCTGCATCAGTCGGAGTACCTACGTATAACCTGATTGGTGATGAGAGTGTAGCCTGTTGGCGGTGGTATCCTAAGGGTGATAAGACCTACTGGTACGATAGCATGACCTGTATCTGGTGGGATGACTACACTGACTGGGATGCTGGGTTAAATAAAGCTGCTAAGCTGTTGTTTCCACAAGAACCAAAAAAGCGTGGCAGACCTAAGAAAAGTGTGGTATAATATATGGCCCTAACATTAGAAGAAATTAAAGAAAGGATGAAGCGTTGGGATGAACTAACCATCATCGAAGAGTTAGGTATCAGATCTGATGAGTTAGTAGATAGGTTTGATGACTATATCGAAAACAAAGCAGATTATTTTGAAACACTAGTTAACTGGGAAGAAGATTAACATATGGATTATTACAGTCAGTTTATTGCAAAGAGTCGCTACTCTCGATTTGTTCCTTCAGAGAATCGTCGTGAACACTGGGAAGAGACAGTCAATCGTTACACTACATTTATGTTCAAACAACTACAGGACAAACATGGATACACCATCCCTAATGATCTTTACGCTGATCTGCGTAGTGCTATTATTAACCTTGAAGTAATGCCTTCGATGCGTGCTATCATGACCGCTGGCAAGGCGCTAGAGCGTGATAACACTGCAGGCTATAACTGCAGCTACCTACCTATTGATGACCCTAAAGCCTTTGACGAGGCCATGTATATCCTACTCTGCGGTACTGGTGTAGGTTTCTCTGTGGAGCACAAGTATGTCAGTCAGTTACCTGAAGTCCCTGATCAGTTGTTTGATAGTCAGACTACTATCGTTGTCGCTGATTCTAAAGAAGGATGGGCAAAGGCGCTTCGTCAGCTCATCGCTCTACTCTACTCTGGGGAAGTGGCAAGGTATGACCTATCCAAGATTAGACCCGCTGGAGCTAGACTCAAGACTTTCGGAGGACGAGCATCTGGCCCCGGACCTTTGGATGAACTTTTTAAGTTCACTATCAATAAATTCAAAGGAGCCGTGGGTCGTAAACTCACATCACTCGAATGTCATGATCTTCTCTGCAAGATCGGGGAAGTTGTTGTTGTGGGTGGAGTCCGTCGATCAGCAATGATTAGTTTGTCGGACCTTGAAGATGACCGTATGAGGAGTGCTAAGAGTGGAAACTGGTGGGAACAAAATGGACATAGAGCATTGGCTAACAACTCAGCAACTTACGAGTCTAAGCCAGATATTGGACAGTTTCTCCAAGAGTGGACAAGTCTTTACAACAGTCATTCTGGAGAGCGGGGAATCTTCTCACGAGAAGCAAGTAAGAATCAAGCTAAGAAAAACGGACGACGTTCTGCAGACTACGATTTTGGAACTAATCCCTGTAGCGAAATCATACTACGACCCTATCAATTTTGTAACCTTACAGAAGTCGTTGTACGAGCCGAAGACACCTTGGACTCTCTTTCCAGAAAAGTAAAGATTGCTACTATCTTGGGTACGTTCCAGAGCACTCTGACGCACTTCCCTTATCTGCGTAAGATTTGGCAGAAGAACACTGAGGAAGAGCGTCTGCTTGGTGTATCGTTGACTGGTATCTTGGATAACAAATGGATGGGAGAAGTAAGTGACAGCACTGCGAAAGCTCTTGAACTCTTACGACAGGTCGCCGTGGATACCAACGCTGAGTTTGCAGGAACTCTGGGCATTCCTCAGTCTGCTGCGATCACTTGTGTCAAACCTTCTGGCACTGTGTCTCAGCTTGTTAACTCTGCCTCTGGTATTCATGCTCGACATAGTAAGTATTATATTCGCCGTGTTCGTGGCGATAAGAAAGACCCTCTCACGAAGTTTCTGACTGAAGCAGGTGTTCCTACTGAAGACTGTGTGATGCGTCCTGATAGCACTGCTGTGTTTTCTTTCCCAGTGAAAGCACCAGAGAATGCTACTCTACGTGATGAACTCACAGCTATTCAGCACCTAGACCTGTGGCTACAGTATCAGCGTCACTGGTGTGAGCACAAGCCTTCAGTCACTATCTCTGTTAAGGAAGACGAGTGGATGGATGTTGGTGCGTGGACTTGGAGGAACTTCGATGAGATATCTGGTGTTAGTTTTCTTCCGTGGGATGGAGGCACTTATCGTCAAGCTCCTTATGAAGAATGCAGCAAAGAGCAGTATGAGGAACTTCTTGCTAAGATGCCGAAGTCTATTAATTGGGATCTACTTAAGGAAGAAGATGATAACGTGGAAGGAGCACAGACACTAGCCTGTGCAAGCGGTTGGTGCGAAATAGTATGAGCAGAGCTGTTACTTGGGAAAAGACATCCGAAGAATATAAGATATGGCACAGAGCAAAATCAAGAGCTAAAAAGAAAGGCTTGGAGTTTAATCTGGAAATATCTGATATTATAATACCAGAAGTTTGTCCTGTCTTCAATATTCCTTTTGATAAAACAAACAAAGACTATACGTACTCGATTGTTTGTTGTGAATTGTGAATTGTCAATTGTGAATGATCAATAGTTATACATATTATTCACCATTCACAATTCACCATTGACTATTCTTCAATTAACACCCCCATCTTCCCCAATTGATAAT
>OGVO01000219.1_pt1 | contig 10812 bp, 10 predicted proteins | sample 1575771 | NCBI WGS metagenome assembly OGVO01 (sample SAMN07581527, study PRJEB24739) | freshwater metagenome | place: Singapore | collected 2015-01 | reverse complement strand
GTTTCCCAGTCACGATACTCACCCTGCCGCTAGTGGTGAACTCAAGGGATCCACCAGGCGTAACACGCGCAGATACAACAATAGACGAAGCATCATCTGCCGTACAATACATATATACTAACCTACGTCCCATCGGATAGGGCGGTTGCCGAAATAGAATCTATATGCAAAACAGCACAGATATAGTTAAGTCTTCTAGCTTTAAGCACCCTGGGCCGATGGCCTACACTTACCTATTCTACTACGTATCAGACTATACAAAGAAGATACTAAAGAGTAGGTTATCCAAAGATCAATATCAAAGGGTGTCAGTGATGGGGATCAGGGATATGGTTGATGATCTACTTATAGAACATAAGAGGGATCCCGACACTTCGTCCATGTTGATCCGGGACACTCCAGAGAATCATGATAAAATCGTTGGCCACATACGAGAGTATCTAGATCGGTATGACATAGCCATGGTTAGTGCATTTAGTGCCAACAAGAAGATGATGATGTTCTGCAATAAGGCTAGGGATATTATTGATTCGCTTGTTCATGAGGGCAATATTCAGGCCATACTTGACTCCGTGGTTATCAAGGAGAGTAAGCCAACTTTAGATGTCAAGATATTTGTTCCGCTGGGTCTTTGGGTTCATGATGGAGTTGAGATAGATGGAGAGGTTAAGCTGCTACCTTTTAACCTGGTGTCTTATTTGGTGAAATTTTCAGTAAACCACCTGAGCAATAGACTTAGTGAGATATACCCGTACCCGTATGAATGGAAGGCTACCGGTAGGACCGCAAGTGATTACATAAAGGTTTGGCACTACGAGTATAAATCAGTTCCTGCCAAATTTAAAAGGAGAATTAATAGGTAGTCTTTGGCCAAATCCAACTCCATTATCAGTATAGGCGGACTCCCTTTCTTTCATATTTTGAATACTACCTGTTCCAACTTTTTTGAGTAGGGATAGGGCTAGTAACACTAGGTGAAATGCGGAGGCTAAGTCACTGTTTTCCGCCCTCCATCTGTTGAATGAATCCAGTAGCATTGAGTGAAGTACTCGTTTGTGCCTATCCTCCTCGAAGAAGTTAATCGCCTGATACGTCATATCCGCGACACTTTGGTCTGACACCCGGATACCAATCTCTCCTTTTACATAAATAAACTTCTCTATAATGCCTTCGTCCCGGGCAAACCCTATGAATCCTGATGAGTCGTTGTGCTCAAACATCACTTTGCAATTCGAGTAAAAGTCTATACAGTTTTTAAACTCCTTCCAATCCCCTTTTCTATTAGGGTGCCTTCCTAAGTAAAAGCAAACCGGAAGGTCATATAGCTCTCCTTCTCTGGCGAAGGATGTATCTCTCTTGTATACAACCACAGCGTTGAGTGATTCTGAGTGTGGAGCCTTATCTTTATAAACGTCATCTATGCCTATAACATAGAGATTCTCTATTGATGTGTCCGGTAATCCATGCCCCTTTAGCATCATCCAATTACCTCCGACGTCTTCCTTGAATACCACTTTGTCTGTGTATTCGCCGGATGCGTCCCTTAGCCTCTCGAATCTGCCCTCGGACCACATTTCATCTAGTCCATTTTCATAGATGTACAATAGCTGCTCATCTATCTTTGCTTTATCATATTCTGAATCCGTGGATGGTATAAATGATTCATATACGTTCAAAGGGTTTTCTTGGATGAACATTTTCAGAGCTTTCTGATCGTGGGCCTTTAGTTTCCTTTCCGATATGATAATTTCAGCCGCTTGTTCCTTTAGTGATTTACCTGTGTAGTAATCTATGCAGCCTTGAAAGCATACGTTTGATGGTGTAAATATTGCCTTGAAATTGTTCTTTTTGGCATTGAAGAAAAGTGTCTTATAGTCTGTTGTTTTGTTGTTGATGCTGTCTGAGGTACCCCCGACTAGCATCATTCCGAATTTATACAAACCCTGCCTTAGTGTATCCTGTGATGCTCCGATAAATGAGGATAATTTTTCATGTGTACCGGCCTCTATGACGGTTATTTTCTCAATTGACTCACCCCTTGCTCCGGTACCTTTTGCATCTACAACAGTGAGCATTATTTTGTTTACCGGCATTTTTACAGATCCAATCTTGTAGCCTTGAACTAGGTTTTCGTTATTGGTTAGTATCAACTCCATTTGGATGTTGTCTTCGTTGTACTTCCAGAACGGATGTATCTTATTGTACATCTTTTCTAATATTGGCCTCTCTTTTTTAAGCTGTTCCTCATTGGCATAAGCCCTCAGTGTGTTTCTTTGTTGTCTGAATATGATCCACCACATCTCTATACCCCATTCTGACGTGGACCATCCTTTCCTTCGGCCCTTTGCAACAATGGTATCCTTTGCATTGAAGAATATACCATTGACAACTTTGTACATATTCGCGAACACTTCATTGAAGTACCTTTCATCTCCGTCTCGATAATAGGGCCTCATCCAATCTTGCTTCTTAGTCATTTCGTCGAATATGTCGACATACACAAAATTAAGGAAGAAGTAATAGATCGGATTGAGGTATTTTCCGTCCGGGGCGACCCACCCGTGAAGGCATCTTTTTATTTGTTCTTGCCACCATTCCCGGTCAGATAAGAATGTTTGAGATGTCGGGTTTGGAATTGGCCTATACCCCTCTACAACCACAGGTCTATACATGACTTGTACCGACCCGGGGTCTTTGAGTATATATTCTGGGTCTAAATTTATTTTTTTATTTTTTTTAGACATATTATGAGCTGTATCGTGTTGTAAATTTAAGTATTTTTGTTAGAACTTAAATTCGATTGCATGCTTAAAGTTAATTTTGATATCGAGGTTTCGCGGGATTCCAGTGAATTAACCTTCACCGATAAAACAACGGGATGGGGAGATATCTCAATTGATGATATCGCTGCGGTTGTTTTTTATCACAAAAATCCATTTGGTACAGCCACTAAGCTGTATACAAAATTCCTCCCTTCTCAGGGGTCGATTGTTATACCGGCTAGTTACCTAGACTCTAGGTATGTTGATGAGATTTTAAAACAAGAGAACCAAACACTTGGTGGTGGATGCTGCGGCTTTCCGCCTATCACCACTTTTGCTCCTATATTGGATTTGGGTGTAAAGTTTCCCACATCATGGACTTGCCCAACCAATCCTCAAAAGAAATGGGGTGATGGATGTAATTCCTGGAGATACGAGTTGTATGTGGCTAATGCTACTGTAGATTATGCAAAAGCATTCAGGATGAGGGAATCTGATTTATTGTACGTCAGATTAAATGGATCTTGGGTCAACTACACTGATTATACTTCCTATGAGGGCGATTATAGGCACCTGTTCATCACTAATACATCCGACAGGATAGATCAGTGGGAGATTAGATCTGGCCTAAATGTCATTGATTGTGGCCCAATAAACCCGATTAAAGTTCGCCCAAATCAATCGGAATCAGATCATCTAACTTTGGCCGGTTACGCTGAATACAATGTAGTATTCCATTCAGAGTTGGCAAAAAGATTCTCTGACCTATCGATCGACATCATTACCGGGGACTCGGTGAATCATATGTGCCATAAGCCACTTGATGTTTTTGCTGGACAATTATACCGATACCAAAGTCTTGTGGCTGATCCCGGGTGTTCTTGCGATGAAGCGGCCCATCATATTCGATCAATCAATATGGTATTAGACGAGATTCAAGGAGGTGCAATATGTTAGTTAATCTAGTTGAACACCTCGAGGGTAGGAGTCGGGCTATAATGACCTCTATCATTTCCAGGGAGAAGCGAGGTTTGTCTGTCAAGAAGGACGAAGAATTGTTATTAAAAATAAGGATGCTCATTCATTTTATCCCCGGATATGATGAGGTGCAACTTGAAAAAGCATACAGATATGGCAGGAAATTGTAATTCATGCGGATCTTATACACCTAGCGAGCAATGCAACTCTTGTCAATCCGGGGGTTCGTTCATTGCTCCAATTCCGGATAATAAGAAATTACCCAGTTAAGAGCCGGTATCTAAAAAGAAGAATGTAGTAAAAACAAAGGTTAAGGTATCCTCTATAGGAAAGCCTGATATTTGCTACGACTGTGTAGAGCCCGAACCTGCTCAAGAGTGCGAAGATACTACACCAAATTACCTGGAGACTGGTAGTGTTACTTGTGAGCAATTGTCTGGGGTTAATACTGGATTTTCTTTAACCCAATTAAGGGATGTGAATCCTTGCTCAGGGACTTTTAATCAAACAATATTTCGGAGGCAGTCATCCGTATTTTGCATACCTCAGGTGACCCCGGTTTTAACAATATTTGATATTACCTGTTAGAGATGAATATAATTCCCCAATTCTTTGAGTTACTAAAGTCGTTAATCGGAAAGGATGCAAAGACCGTAACTCTGTATGTGAGTCTGGGGTTGAACGTCTTTTTTATATCCATGACTTCTCAGAGTGGTTCCGATTGCGACGCTAGAGTTAGATCCATGGACAAAGTGTATCAGGAGCGATACAATGAATCCATAAAGAGTATGGCCAACAGTTATGCTGATGCCATAATTAGGTGTGAAGAAGAGAAGAGGAACGTCCTTCTTGATGGATATAGAAAGGTTGATTCATTGCAGGTTCGGTACAAAAACCTTGAAAATAAAGTAAACTACTATATGTCACTTAGAGATGGAAAATAAAATCCCGGCAATCATGCTTTGTCTATTGGTTCTTTTTGTTGCTACGTCGTCTAGTCCGAAGTACGATAAGAAGGAGGCACCTGTCAATCCGACTGTAAATGGGTTCTATATGAAGGTTGGAGAGGTTGAAAGGATAGCGAGTAGATTGGATACCTCGATAAAGATGTTAGATGCAGGACATACAGAACATATCGCAATTGCGGACACGTCGGGCAGCGAATAACTACGCTTCCGTAAATGTCTTGGGTAAGGATACGCCAGGTGATGGGTATGCTGGAATTTTCTATTGGGATGATTCTTCTGTACATACTGATGACGGGGTTTTGGTTATTTCTACCCAATTCTCGCCCATCGGGAGGTGGCGCCGGGCTACGATAGAAAACTCCGTACTGATTAACGACACTCTACTCCAGGAGATACTCAACTCTTCAGAGTTGAATCAACTTATTCAGAGTTCATCTGGCGATGTCATCCTAAACAAGTTCAACGTTGAACTCAGGGATCTTAATGACCTAAGGGTTGGGATGATATTCGATCCATCTGAGGAACCTCCGCCACAAACTTACGACAAGGCCACCGTTACTAGGGCCGCCAATGGTATCGACAAGGTGTTTGAGATTGGACTCCCGTTCTTTGAGGCACCAAAGTATGCAAATGTTGTCCCTGGCAATTTGAATGCAGTTGGAGATTTTTTCTTATCTTTCGACATCTCAAAGATATTGGTTAATTACAGGGTTGCCCCAAGTGCTGGGCAATTAATTTTTCATTATGAGGCGAGGATATGACAGTATACAATATAGTCACAAAGGACAATCTAGGGGACACCCTTTTATTAGGGCGACTAACCCAAGGTCGCGTTGATGTAAACATAGACAGCAAGACTATAATTGTCGACTCGAACGGTGTACTTTCTGTTAATCCTGATTATAATTACTTGAAGTACGAAACCATCGGGGAGCAGCAAGTTTGGGAAATGACTCATAACTTCGGGAAAAAGCCGATCATCTCAGTATTTAATATGGACAATGTGCAGCTCCTTTCGCTTATCGAGCATTTGGATGATAATAGAGTTAGGATAGTAATGGATAAACCAAGGGCCGGATACGCCCTTATAACAGCTTAAAGATATGCCAATACCGGTTACTTCGACCCTGGACATGGGTCAAAACCAGATTCTACACATAGTGATTCATGGAGGGGCTGATTTTCCAATCTCTCCAGCACCCATAAATGGCCAGCTCTTTTTCAAGACTGGAGCCAATCAAGGTTTTTACTACTTTGACAGCGCCCAATGGCGACCCGTTGGTGATATTACCGGAGTGAATGCAACTGCCGGAGGTGGCCTTACTGGTGGAGCCTCATCTGGAGAGGTGAACCTAGTTGTGAACACTGACGGAACTACATTGGAGATAAACTCAGGAACTAATCAGGTTAGGATAAGAGCTGGTGGTGTTTCGGCCAATGAGCTTGCATCTAACGCGGTCACCACTGTGAAGATTCAAGATGGGGCCGTTACGCTCGGAAAAATAGGTTCCCTTGGAACAATGACATTGGTGGGGCGCGTGTCTGCCGGAACTGGCGCTGCTGAGGCTATTACTATACTAAATGATGGTACATTAGCTGCTGCTTCTGGAACAAATATCGCAACCGCTGGGGCTATAAAGACTTATGTCGACAATAGGTTGTCTAGTCTAGGATCGCTGGTGGGTGCTTTTAATGCCAGTACATCAACCACATTCCCCGTGAATCCAAATGGCGGCACAAAGCAGGGTGATTATTGGTATGTTACAGTTGCGGGTACGGTTCAGGGTGTCCCACTTAACGCAGGGGATGTTCTTATGGCAAATAAAGCCAATGCATCAACCACATTGCCTGCTGATTGGATTTTCATTGAATCAAACAGGGACCAGGCTACTGAAACGGTGCTTGGTGTTATTGCCTTGGCAACACAGGCTGAGGTTGATGCAGGCTCCCCTGGAACAAAGGCGGTCACTCCGGTTCATTGGCTGCAAGAACGGCTACAGAGACAAGGACTGGACTCATCGCTATTGCCACCACCGCTGAGGCTTCTGCCGGTACAAATGATACAAAGGCTGTCACTCCACTAAAGTTGATCCAGTACTTAAATTCAAATCAATTAAATCAGGGCTTTAATATTCCAACTGGGGCTATTGCTGCCGGAGGTACGGTAACTGTGACACATAATCTAAACACTAGAGATTTGACTTGTGACCTTTGGAGAGTTTCAGACAATCAAAAGTGCTTAGGTGATATTACTGCTCCCACTGTAAATACTGTAGTTGTAACCTTTGGTCAAGCTCAAAGTGCAAACACATTTAGGTTAGTAATAGGAAGAAGATAATGCCAATACCGTTCACCGCCGTTCCTGAGTTTGGGGATGGATTACTTGCCTCTACAGCATCAAGATCCTTTTTGTCTAGAAATGCAGATGGGACAATTGGCCTATTTGATGCATCTTCCGTATCCAATATGGGCGGTTGGTCTATGTCCGGCAATGCACCATCTGTTGATACGGCATTCTTAGGTACCACGAATGCTAGGCCATTTGATGTCCGGGTTAACAATGTAATTGTTGCAACTTTCGCTGTTGGTGGCTCCATCAATTTTGGATCGCCAAGCTCATCATCATCTGTTCTGAATATTGGTGGTGGGGCCTCTATATTTGCTCAGGGTACGATAACGGCACCAGGTATTACTGAAGACGCAACGGCTGCCACGAATTATCTGACACTAGATGGATCGAATGTAATTAGAAGAAGGAGTGTAGTTCAAGTTAAATCCGATTTGGGGATCTTTGACTCTATACACAATCAAACATCTACCTATCAATCCGCGAACTTTCGGATATCGGGCATAGGGCGCTTTGGCGCCGATTCTGGGTACTCTCAATTATCAGCATCTTCCCTGTTTTCTAATCAAAACTTCTCTATAAGAACCCCTAGGCTTTATGTGTCAAACAATGACATAACAGGTGATTTATCTGGCCTTGGGTGGAGAATGATTATCGACTCGGGTACAGCAACTGGCGAGGGCCTGTACATCAAAGGTCGGATACTTTCAACAAATAACGTCTCAGCCTCTTCCGATAGGAGGTTAAAGAGAAATATATCCAGGTTAAATAATGCAGATGTCCTATCCTATATTGAAGGAAAAACGTATTTATTTGGAGGGAAACAAACTGCCGGATTTATAGCACAGGATGTGCAGAAGTTTCTACCACACCTAGTTAACCAAGAATCAAATGGCTTCTTTTCTATGGATTATGTTGGACTCATTCCTTATATTGTTGAGTTCATCAAGTCTGATCGGGATAAAATAAAAGAGTTAGAGAGGGAAGTACAGAAGTTAAAGACACTTATAAATGTTACCTAATTCCGGACTTATATCCATGCATGATATTTTGGTTGAGATGGGATATGACCCGTCTCTTCCGATGGACTTGCGCCTCCGAAAGGTAAATGATAGGAAGCAGGTGTGGATAAATAATGACTGGCGAAATCTAAACATGTGTTCGCCTAAGACACCAAAAGACACCCCTCCGTTCAATCTCATGGACTGGTATGAATACAATCATACGACAAAGCAAGAATGTTGTGCATTGATTGAAGATTTCTCCAGTAACTCGAGAGGTTGGTTTTCCTTAGACGTAGGATCCGTTGTGTTTAATAACGGTATTGTTGAGCTGTCTGGCCTAGGAACAAGTGAGCCTCGATTCGGTATAAATTCTGGTATTTTATTTAACCCTAAAGACTACAATTATGTAGTAGTTCGTATGCGAGCTGCATCTCCTACAGGAGGAACTCAGGGTATATTCTTTTTTGGGGGGCCAGCATTGGGTTTACAATTTGTATCTAGGCCATATTCGATTGGAACAACTTTTGAAGACTACATATTTGACTTCTCTACAACTCCTGCGTGGATTAACGAAAGTGTGATAGATCAATTTGCTCTAGGACTGCCTAATGACGGGCCAAATATATTCATAGAGTCATTTACGATATGCAACAAGGAAAACCTCCCAGTATATACACCTGTTCGTATTGTTGGGGAGTTGTTTGGGCCGGAGATTGTCGGCACTGGAGATGACTATCAATATAACCTTGTTGTTAGGAACACCGGGGCTACGGCCACAACAGGCACCACAACTATAAAGGTGTTCTTTGACCCCACCTCTGGCATAACCTATCGTACAACAACAGCATCGGGTTGGACTTATTCTTTTTCGTCTGGAGTATTAACGATTACCACTTCTGATGTTTTAAGCCCCGGCTTTTCGGCCAATCTGCCGATCCTGGTAACTGGCACCACTCAAGGCACCTATCAGATATCGGGCAAAGTGTGGACAGTTGGCGACCCTATTGCATCTACTGAGTCTACGGCTCGCGATACGAATCAGTTACAAACCATCGTCACCGACAATCCGCCCTGTGTCACCCTATCTAACTTGCAGATAAATGGGGATTCACTGGTTAATCAAGGTAGTCAAAATAGTTATTCTGTAAACTACTCGGGATCAACTCGTGGTATAACATTCAACTGGACCATAGAGTCGGGAACTGGAGTTACTATTACATCTGGACAAGGCACAAGTGCCATTGTAGCTTCTTTTAGTTTCGCGTCGAAGACATCAAGTATTGTGCTAAGGTGTACTATCACCAACCTGTGTAGTACGCAATTTGTGGATATTTCGATCTCTCCAAGGCTGTTTGGTAATACCTCTCAATCCCGAGGCTACACGTCTCAACAGTGTTCACCAACTCAGATCCCTGGCACATGGGTCCTTACAGTTCCAGAGGGTACCTATACTGACTTTACCGTAAATGATGCGAATCAAGAGGCGATTAATTACCTGAATTCTCCAGGAGCGCAATCTCTAGCTGAGTCTCAGATGGCTGCTGCTGGAGTGCAATGCTTTGCATCCTGTAATAATATAAATTCTGTTGACGCTGTATTGCGACTAAACGGATCAGCGGTCCCTTTCTCAAACGTGGAATTTGGGGTTACCTATGAGATTTTGGCTAGTGTATCTGGAGGATCCAATGTGAGTTATAATTGGTCTTTTGATGGAGTTACTCCAATTAATATTGTGGGATCCTCGGCATTTGTCCAATTTAACTTCAATGACAGGAGTGTGCCGTCCAACGGTGGATCCTCTTATGATAATGCGTCCTTTACGGTCGTTGCGACCAATGGTTGTAATTCATCTAGTGCAACCAAGATCCAAACTGTAACCCCATACCTCTATAGCGCTTCCGATACAAGAACCTATGTGAAAACAAACTGTCCTAGTGGTCAAGAGCCGGTGGGGTCTGTAACGGATACACTCACCTATTTTGCAGTAACTCAGGCTAGGGCTAATGAGGGTATCCAGATACTGATAAATAACAGGCAGGAGTTGGCCAATACCTTGCTTTCTTGTCAGTCTGTCAACGTGGGCAACGATGTTCAGTTTGGAAATTTCCAAAGGAATAACTGTGGGTCCTGTGCAGCATCTAGCGGCTCTGTAAGTTACACAGTCCCGGCTAATACATATTTCGCCCCAACCAAGGATCAGGCGAATGCAATAGCATTTGGTGTACTACAATCCGAAGGGCAATCGCTTGCAAATACTAATCTAGGGTGTCAGCTTAATCACTTTGTATTGGGCCCAAGCTCTTTAGTTACTATGCTTGTTGGAAATTTTGCATCACAAAACATCTCATTTTTATTTACGGCTGGAACTGGCCTACCATCCTGTCAAAACTATAATGTGTCTATACCTGAGTTATCATATAGCATAGATGTATTCACCAACTCTGAGGGCGTTTTCGCTTGTCCTTTAGATAGTTTCGGAAGTGGTAGGTTCAGTAGACTTTATGATGTAAATATAACATCTCCTGGTGGCTCAACATCACACCAAATGCTCGTAAATTTCATCTCTATTAATCTTGGCGACTTTCTGGTAATTCCAAGCACTCCAGTAGGATTTGGCTGGTCCAGGATTACTATATCGCCGCCATCATATCTGGATAGGATTGTTAGGTTACAATTGAGAACATTGGTATCTGGCTCTTATGTTTCTAGGGCTGTCTTTGATATTTCACCGGAACATATCGTGACTGGGAAAC
>OGVO01000217.1_pt1 | contig 10824 bp, 26 predicted proteins | sample 1575771 | NCBI WGS metagenome assembly OGVO01 (sample SAMN07581527, study PRJEB24739) | freshwater metagenome | place: Singapore | collected 2015-01 | reverse complement strand
GTTTCCCAGTCACGATAGGCATTACAACAGTATAGATGTTGTCTTCCTTGAAACGAGTAGGATAGGCGCCGTTTGGTGTGATCGTATTGATTTTGTTCAGAAAGACGATGGTACCGTCTTCTGTCTGATAGAAACGTTTAGACATTATTTCACTTCCACCTCTACAACACGGAAGGAATCCCAGCTCATTTTCCAATTCTTGTCCCTTTTGATTTCCTTAATCTTCGCCTCAGCCTTTTCAAGGGTCGAGAAAAGACCAATGCGATCTTCACCGCTGCGTGAAGCCCAGTCAATCCAAGCAGAAGTTGCTCGAAGTTCAAACACAATCATTTCAAGCATCCTTCTGTGTGATGAAGAAGTTATGAGTTCCATCCAGAAACTCGTTCAGCCAGTCATCAACCATCTTTGTGTAGTCATCATAGTGAGCGACGGGGTGAGACAGCAGTTTCAGACCCTTGAATGGATCGTATGTGGTGTACTGAGTCTCGTAAACGGTGTACTCTACATTCATCAGAGAGATCCAATAGTAAGAATTACAATTCCAATCAAAGCGATCACCCATGCAGACACCTTACCTACAGTATCAGGAGATACAACCCAAGCAAGAGGAGCAGCGCAGAGAAAAATCAGACCGACACCAGACATCTCGTAGTTCCTTTTCTACCTTATAGAATCAATATAATCAATTCAAAAGGAAATGTCAACCATTAAGTGAGGTGGTAGTGCCACTTGCGAGCAGTCATCCACTCGTAAGCCACAGCCCACAGAGAGAACCAAACAACAACGGAGGCAACAACTGCAAAGACGTTTGCGGTCAGGTCCCATGCGATCAGAGCAGGAACCGTTCCCAGCATAATCGGGCTGCAAAGAACGCCGAAGACGAGGAAGGCGGCAGCTTTAGCGAAGTTCTTCATTTTTGGTTCCTTTTCTACCTTACAGAATCAGTATAATCAATTCAAAGGGAAATGTCAACGGATAATGATTTCTTTCTTTGCATAAATTACATCCGGATCGAGTGTCTCCAACTTTTCAAGCTTGTAGCCTTGAAATTCTAGACACTCTTGATAGATTTTAATATCTTTTAGAAGTGTTTTAATCGCAAGAATATATTCGTTTGGATTTGTTTTCTTTACTGCGCCGAGTTGTTCTTCTATTTGCATTTCTGGATATCTTACTCCAGATTTAAGCTTTGGCAGTTTTGGTAAATTTGTCATAATAACCTCAGATAAAAATTGTTGCTAACCAGTAGTAGAGTGGAATTCCAAAGATGACGTTGAACGGAAACGTTACGCCTAGACTCAATCCTAGATAAACACTTGGCGAAGCCTCGGGTATCGATTGTTTTACTGCTGCGGGGACTGCTATATAGCTTGCACTTGCAGCAAGCACCATCATCAAGAGCGCGTTTCCAAGAGTGACACCTAGAAGAACACAAGCGACTAGAGCTACACAGGCATGAATGATCGGAGCAAAGATACCATACGCGATCAGAATTGGATTCTTGTCTCGAAGATATGGAAGGTTCTTTGCGACTTGAATGCCCATATCGAGTAGGAAGAATGCAAGCAATCCAGTGAATAGCGTTCCAGTAAATGGACTCATGAGTGCATACCCAGCAGGTCCAGCAATAAAACCAATCACAAGAGACGCGAGCAGAAGCAGGTTTGCCCCTTCGATAAAGCTGTCCTTAAAAACAGCCGACAGTTTCATTTCACTGGATGATCGTAACTGATTTGCAATAAGAACAGCAATAATGATGGCAGGTGACTCCATTAACGCCATAACTGCGCTCATGAAACCGTCAAATGCTACACCAGCAGTAGTTAAGAACTGAGTTGCAGTTACGAATGTGACAGCGCTGATTGATCCATAGGTTGCAGCAGTAGCGGCTGCGTCGTATCCATTCAAGTATCTTTTCAGAAAGAAGTATGAATAGATCGGAAATATGACAGCAAGCACAAGACCGATTAGAATTACTGATAGCACACCGAGTGTAAAACCAGATGAAGCAAGTGCTACACCTCCTTTAAGGCCGATAGCCATAAGGAGGTATAGGCTCAAGAATTTTGAGATCTGTTGTGGAATTTCTAGGTTGCTCTTGATAAGCCCAGCAAAGATACCGAACATGAAAAAGAGTAGTGCTGGGTTTGTAAAGAGTTCCATTTATTTACTTTCTTTTAAATCTTGACAGTCGTAGTACTCAACTTTCTTTTGTTCGGACCACACAATATTATCTTTATATACCCAGAATTTGCCTAGCTTTATACCAAACAGTCTTCTTTGGCACTGTGCATACTCGTAAGAATTGCCATTCGGATACGTGACTCTCTTGCACTTTCCTGTCAATTCAACCGGTTTGTAGTCCCAACCATAATCATTTGGAACTTTCCTAAACGGCAACTTAGACATCACGCTTTCCTTTCCAGAAGGCTACAGCAACAGGGAAACGAAGTTTACCATCAGCAGTTTTATTCTGATAGCGAATAGTCACTTCAGTACCGACGTATTGATCACGATCCTCTAGAAGCTTTTTAGCGAAGTCAAAGTTGCCGCGCATTCCAGACTGTTGAGTGGAACCATCAGGCAAACGAATTTCTACAGCTTTTGCATATCCACTCCAGTTGCCCTTGCCCTCGACGATTTCCGTGATGATGTATTCTCCATCCTCAAACATTTTATGCTTAAGAAGGGAAGAAGAACGACGGTGCTCGTATGGAGATCCAGATTTACGAAGCATCTGCCCCTCGTATCCAGCTTCTAGATATTCACCTAGCTTTGCTTCGGCTTCTTCAATATTAGATACGACAGCGGTTGGAACGATACGAATGTAGTACTTGTCTCCGAGAATTTTTTCTTTCAGTTCTTCAAGAAAATTCATTCGCTCTTCGTAAGTCATAGGCTCAGGAGTAATAACGTCGTACACGTGATACTGAACCATCTCTCGAGACTCTGCAAGATCCTTGTCAGTCGGCTTTGTTTTACGAGCCAGACTAATGATCTTTTCAAAATCATTCTTGAGATCGTGGTTGTATAGTTCACCGTCAAGAATGAAGTCAGGATATTCTGCAAAGAAGTCCTCAAGCGCTTCGCGAATATGCGGCGACGATACGAACGCTTTGCCATTTCGTGTCTGCATTCCATCTTCGGAAACTAGACAACGAACACCGTCAAGCTTTGGTTGTGAATAGTATGGAAAGTCAGTCTTTTTCGGATTAAACTTTTCGGCAAGCATGCATTCAATGAACTTAGCACCCTTGCGAGCTTCCTCGATAGAAGGGTGATACTTACCTTGATACATACGAGCTTCATATCGAGAATTTACTTCTGACTCAACCTGCTCTTCGAGTGTAGTTGCGTTTGCTCGACCAACGTTCTTTTCTCGAGTAAACTGCCAACCAGACACTACGATAGCGCCGCCTTGAATACCAGAGCAAGTACGATACCTTTCGCTATCGTACTCCATCCACCAGACACGAATATTACCTTTCGTGTCAATCTTATATAGCATTTCACGAGACTTCATTATTTTTTCCTTACAAATTAAAAGCGCATTTCAGCAGGCGAATCGACGCCTGCTTCATAAATCACCATTTCTTGAGAGCGAACATGCAAACGTCCTGCAGACCAATCACGATAGGCCTGTTCTGCACGCTCGTGAGTTGAGTAGACACCAAGGAAGATGTCACCTTCATAAGCAATACGATGTAGAAGTACGAACACGACGATTTCCTTTCAGTTTATAGAATCAATATAATCAATTCTGAGGGAAATGTCAACCATCAAAATCCTTTTCTTAGAACAAGGATTTGGTGCCAATTAATCTTCATCTTCCCACTCCAAAATTTCATGATTTACTTCGCCAACTTCACCCACATATTCAATACCAAGAGCAGCTGCTACATTTTGTGCAAACTGATCTGCTTCTCTCCATTCATCCTCGTCAAAACCAGCTAGGCGTATGAGTTCACCCATAGACTTGATGCCTAGATAAACGTCAATGACCTCATACTCAAAGTCCGGTGTGGTCTGTATCCAAGCTTTCATTCGTCTTCATCCTCATAAATGTAATCAATCTCGTGACCTTGTAGTTCTTCTAGAATGTAGCGATAAGCATCGCTGGTGTCCATGAAGCGACGGTCTTCAACTTCTTTACCATCAATGTAGAGAATGGTACCGTATTCTGTGCAGCACCCATCACCACATTCCCAATGGTAGTCTTTTGTTTCGATTTTCACTTATATCTCCTATCCATTATAGCCTTCTTCTGTCTTTAGACCGAAAGTTGTCTTAAATATATCGTCTTGTGGGCATCTATACGTCGGCTTTGACGTCACCTTGATGGTTGTTTCGACTGTGACTTCTTGACCAAGTTGATAGAGTTTATCGCCGCGAGACTCATTATACTCGCCGGTCTTGAATAATGCAACCGGATCTTCGACTATGGAAGCTAGTTCGCTTCCGTCTTCAAACTTCTTCACAAACACGTATTTCATTCTGCTTTTCTCCATTCAACTGATACTTCATTTGCGCCTTGGATAGTTACGATTGCTTCATACTTTGGATACTCATGACCAAGCGGAAGCACGTCAAATGATGGGTGGTATGCGAAGTAGGTGATTTCATCGCGGTCAAATCGTGCTTCTGTATGAAACACAAACACCTGGTCCATAACGCACCTCAGAATGTCAAAATCTCCATGTCGCAGCATCTGCCCGTCAAGAGTGAACTTTCCTCGCCGCATTCTTTCTTCATCAATCATAGCCAATCCCTTCCTGGCTTCTTTTCTGGCACGTTTGCATCATTGATAGAGATCTCTTCGATATACCATTCGTCCTTTAGACCATTTTCATCATCATTTTCGTGATACCATTCAGCCCATCCGCTATAGTATAGACGAAAAGCTTTGCCATCCTCGAACACAAAGTCATGCTCTTCATCAAACGCGTAATCCCAATCCCAGCACTTGATATGATTCAAGAAATATTCGTTAATCGAATCGTTGTGATCCATATCAGGATACTCGATCCAGGCTTTAGGAATTTTGCCTATTCCTGCTCGATATACCGTGTTTTCAGTCGTTGTAAACTTCATTCTCTATACTTCTCATCGATAGGTAGTCTTTCGGATTCACACGTTGTTTTAAATTTGTGATCAGGAAACATTGTAGTTGCCATGTACTCTGGTTCTTCCATATAAGATATAGTGATATCTTGAAGAATAATCTTTCGTAGATAATCACATTCTTTCAGAGTTTGTCCCTCATATCCCATAGTCATAACCACGGCACCAGCATACCACAATGTAACCCAATATGTCATTTTGAAAATTTTCCTGTTCTCAATTTGATCAATTCATTTGTAATTTCAAAGATACGACTTTTGGAAGCATCATCACCTTCCAACCATCTTGAAATAAGTTTTTGGCGTTCCCTTTGAAGATCACCTTCTTTTGATCCTACCCACAATCCGGGAGCTACTTGATATTGATCATTCATATCGTTGTGCACCAACTTTTAAATCGGTCAACAATGTCTTGAATACACTCTTGAGTAGCTCGCTTATTCCATTCGTTGGCTTCATAGACCCATTCAAAGAAGCGAATGACATTAAGTATCATATATGCAAGAGTCAAAAATACTAGCACAAATGGTGTCGCAGGTATCTTAATTAGTAGTCGTATGAACTTTTTCATTCTTCATCCTCGTCATAAATCCATTCATTATCTTCATCTGTAAATCCATCTTCGAGCATGGCTGCAAAGATGTCATCAACGATATGATCATCACCCTCGATAAGCATCATGCACCATTTTGCGTATTGTTCAGCAGTTGCCATTTTAAACTCCTTCTTGATTTGTTTGCCGCCATTCTTGACGGAATTTTCTTGCTTCAACTGCAAGGTCCTCTATATTTAGAGGCGTGTAGTTAGTCTGTTCTACACAGACACAGCGATACGGACCCTCTGGAGAAGGCATGGTATGGATGTGTCCATGGACGTTGAACATCGGAGCAGTCTGATCCTTGCCACGATACAGCGAAGACACGTGAAGTGGTACGTGGCTCAACATGATCTCATGATCAGGAAACATTCTCCACATCATCACTTTCTTAAAGAAACCACCAGAAGAAAGGAATGGAATGTCATCGTGATTTCCAACGATCAGTCTCTTTGATCCATTGAACTTTGGCCAAGCAGACTTGAACGCATCCCTGTCACCAAAGAAAACGTCTCCAAGGTGATAGACGATATCTCCTGGTTGTACCACTGAGTTCCAACGGTCTAGAATGCACTCGTTCATTTGCTCCACGTTATCGAACTCACGAGTACGATTTCCGTTGTAGTCGATAAACGTTAGGATCTTTGCGTGATTGTAGTGAGTGTCACTAGTTACCCAGATATTTCTGGACATGATTCTTTCCTTCTATTACATTTTTACTATATAACACTATATATCAAATGTCAACTATTTCTTAGTCTTTCCCACACACCATGGATAACGCGCATCGAGATTTGATCTGGATGATCTGGAGAATAATCTACGCCATTGCGAACGTCTGGCTTCCATTCTCTATCCCACAGCTTAAATTCATTACGAATTGATCTACCGAGTGTCGTATGATACGAGATCAGTTTTTCTTTCGGTGTTTCTAAAAACATCTTTTTATTTTCATCGGTATCTTTATGAAACCAATTTTCTACAATACCAATCATTTCATTGATTTCGTGCATTTAATTCCTCACTAGCGTAATTTTGTCTGCTGCTCTTGTGATTGCTGTGTAGAGCCAACGCTGCCACGTGTCTCTAAAACACCAACTCTCGTCATAGATGAGAACGTTATTCCATTGTGAACCCTGACTCTTGTGGCAAGTGATGGCGTATCCAAAATCAAACTCTTGGCTTCCCTTGAGCAGTTTCCAATCAGGTTTTGCAACTTCATCACTAAAGAAACTCTTGTGCACCTTTACCATAACTGGAAGTAGATCGTCGCCATCCTCAGGATCTACTCTCATATGCAAAAAGCTTGTCTTGTACTTCGATGTAAAAATTTGACCAACCTTAAACATACCACCATTAAAGATAGCTCTATCACGATCGTTCCTTAGACATATTAATTTATCTCCAACGATAGGATACTCGTCATAAATCTTTAACAGACGACGCATCTTTTTGTTCATATCGTCACGAGTAACGTTTCTCCCAACGATAATCTGGTCTGCTTCCAACGCGTCAGTTGAAGAAACCTTGTGTAGAATTCTTGACTCACCGTATGTGCCATAGTCTGGAATCATACCCTCACGAACCATTGTAGCAAGATGAACGATTGGATTATCTTCTGCTTGACGATGAATTTCTGTCAGCATCACGTCTGGTTTTGCTTCAGTAAAGAAACCTGCACCCGCAACTGGAGGTAGCTGAGCAGGATCACCTAGAACTAGTACTGGTTTTTTGAATGATAGAAGATCTCTTGCTAGCTCTTCATCGACCATTGAGCACTCGTCGATGATCAAGAGTGACGCATCGCTGAGTAGACTTTCTCTGTTAAGACGCCAAGTAATGTCTCCAGTATTTTTGTCTGGTTCAGCGATATAGATGAGACTGTGAATAGTTCTTGCACCTTCGCAACCCTTCTTTCGCATGACGAGTGCAGCCTTACCAGTAAAGGCTGCGAATAGAACTAAGCCATCGATGTTTTGAGCAAAGTGCATTGCGAGTGTAGTCTTACCAGTACCTGCATAACCAAATACACGAAATACTTGTTTCTTCTTTGAGTCTTGATAGAACCATTTATCTACTGCTTTTAAAGCAGCTTCTTGCTGTGGTGACCACATATAAAATCTCCATAGTATAATGATACCAATCTATACCATCTATAGAATTTGTCAACTAAAAAGGCGGCCGAAACCGCCTTTCTATTTTAGACCGTCCAGAAAGTATCTTTCCTTGGTCTTTCTTTCCAGATTTGTTTAGCAAGTTCACGAGCTTGAATACGATCCTTTTCTGTGATCACTGGTCTGCTTCTTTCGATCAGATCCAGCTTTTCCTTTTCAATTCGCTTATTGCGTTCGTCATTCATACGCCAACACTCGCCAACCCATTTTACATACTCTTTATACTCTGGTGTATGAAGTTCATCAGCTGTAAAGTACACTTTCATTATAGCCACCCTGCTTCTTGAGGAATGTATTCTGCTTCTTTCAAAGCAGCGCGATCACGGATCTCTTGGAACGTGTCTTCGATGAGAAGTTCCCCATCCTTAAAGATAGTGCGTAGAAGGTTACCCTTTTGATTTGCGATATCCTCAGGAAGAGTACGGAAACCGCAGGAACCGATACCACACTCATATACAAGACCGAGACGACCTTCTTTTGAGCGCTTACCTTTGTCGGTAATTGGGTCCTTGCTGAAGCCCTTCCACTCACCCTTGTTGATACGAATAGCCGAAGCCTTCATAGCGTACTTGAGAGTGTCGCGGTTCCAAGCCTGTAGTAGACCACCACCCATACCGAAAGCGATGTTGTCAGCGCTAAATCCTGCAGCCTTGAGGTTTGCAAGAATTTTAGGCAGAGAGTGCTCGTTGATACCGTCACCCTGAATAACGCGAACGGAAGGATGTAGAACCTTGTAGCCTTTTGAGTTGGTAGTAGTACCAAACTTGGCTGCAAGAATTTTGATAATATCTACAGGAACAGTTTCAGGATCGCCCGAGTCTGGACGCACCACCAAGGTGCCGCCCATGTTCATTACTTTGTCCTTGAGAACACCACCCCAAAGATCGCTAGTTGCAGCATAGATATCAAAGCTGTCTGACACACAGGCAACCAGTTTACCCGGACCACCGAATGTATCGAGCATGTTCTCGTATGCCTTTACCTCGTTTTCACGACCCCAAGAAGTGATCGTGCTGTGTTCTGAAGCAGGGATAGAGAAACCGACCACATCGTCAGTGTTGTAGTAGGCCAAAACACCCTCTACGGCTTCAAAGGTGTCAGTACCCATGAAGTTAATAAGGTGACCCATACCGCCAAGCATTGCAGTTTCACTCGAGGATGCACCACGTGCACCGAAGTCGTGAAGTTTGAACATCAACTGATCCATGACTGGAACGTCTGATGTCTCGTTCAGGTACTTAGCGATCACCTTCTTCATCTTACGTGACTTAGTAGCCACAGTTGAAGGGTACCAGACTGCACGAAGAAGTGCAGTTTCAATGTATGAAGTTAGCCACCATAGACGTGGGTCTGTGTTGACAACCTGTACCTGAACGTTGTGAGTCCCCATAACAGTACCTTCTGGCACCGCTTGGATTTCGATTGGAAGTTTACCTTCGTATTCATTAACAATGATTTCCCAACCTTCACGGTTGAATGGAAGGCCGTGCGCCGTTACGATCTTTTCTGCGCGATCTATATCCTTCATCGTAACAGGAGTTAGAAGGTAATCCTTGATGAAAGCCTGTAGACCGAAAAAGACCGACTCGTCTTCACCACCACGAGACTCAATGTATGAGCTGATATGAGTGGTTCCCTTTGGGTATTGCGAAAATTGCGAGAATTTGTAGCTATCAGTGCGTGTAATTGTACTGATTAAACTTAGTACGTTTTTCATAATAGAACTCCTCTATTTTAGTGTTGTACCAACCCTCTCTGGGTTGGGTTTAATTAAATCATATAACTTTTTTACTCGTTTGTCAACCAATTTATGCTGCTTCTTGTTTTGAAAAGTGCCAATCAACGGTCCATTGTTTTAGTTTTCTGTGATCTTTTGGCCAATCATTCAAACCTAGATAAGTGACTTCATTGCAGCAAGGACACTTGAAACAAACAGCTGGACTGCATTCGCACTTTTCGTCATAATATCCAGCGCGATAACGTAGATCATCCCATTCAATTTCAAGTAGTGCTTCACAACCTTCATTATTGCCTCCCCATCCAGTGCAGCGATGTTGAATGGTCCACTTTTCTTTTGTCTTCCCTGGTTCAAGAACTTTCATGTTTTTACCCGATCTTTGTGAAACTCGTTATTTTTACAGTTATCAAAGTGCCATCTATGCATAGCAGCTATACCGCCTTCTTTATTACAATATGGGCATATTACCTTTTTTCGATTTGCTTCTTTCCGCATTTCTAGGTGATAACCAGATTTTAATTTTTCCCTATATGCTATTTGTTTTTCAGTTGGTTCGATAGACTTGCCTAATCTTTTCTTGCCTTCAAGAGAGTTTGGATGAACAAGATCACTTCTATGTTCATATTCTTCTTTCGGAATAAAGAATGTTTCACCAACTTCATTTACTACAATAATATTCCCTTGCTGCATTGGATGTCTGCCTTCTGCAACAATTTTTTTATTGTTGTTCTTTGTAGTTCACCATCAAGAAAGTGGTGTGTACCATCTCTAACACGTTTTCTTTGTAGTTCGCCGCCGAGGAAATTGTGTGTACCATTTTTCTTTTTTGTTGTCTGTCTCTTGTCATTGGTTTTTTGACTAAACTTAGGATCACAAAACGGATGCGCACCAGAATTTAATCTTTTATAATTTTCATCCGTAGCGCCCTGTGAAGAAATACCGTCAATTCCATCTTCTTCAACTAAATTTGCCCACATTTTGCTTTCAACAATCTTGTTCATACGACCAAATTTTAACGCAAATCTTTTTATTGACGTATCATAATACCAGTCACTATTCCATAAATGTAATGGTTGTACGTCATGTTTTTCAGATGACGTTTCCATTTTTTACCAGAACCTGGATATTTTTCTATGTTTTGCGACACAGTCTTACCAAAATATTTCAATCCGCCGGGCGATATCGTGACTGGGAAAC
>OGVO01000216.1_pt1 | contig 10876 bp, 12 predicted proteins | sample 1575771 | NCBI WGS metagenome assembly OGVO01 (sample SAMN07581527, study PRJEB24739) | freshwater metagenome | place: Singapore | collected 2015-01 | reverse complement strand
GTTTCCCAGTCACGATAATTTACACCTTCATTTACCAATACCTGATAGGTTGCCGGAGAAATAAAGTTTGGAAGTGTTTGAACGGCTACATTGGGGAAATGATTTGTACCAATTGATCCTGATATTGTTGGTAAAGCAGATGCTGTAATTTCTTTGTTAGTTTGCATCTGCGCCTGAATGGCCAAAAGGGCATTTTTTACCTGCACATTGTTCTTATGTGCAAATGCCACTGCTTGTTGTACGCTGAATTCGTATCGGTTGGCTTTTTGTGCATTCGCTGCACCAACCAACATCAATAAACTCAGCACGCTGAACATTTTGATTTGCTTGTACATATTATTTTTCACTTTGCTTTTTATACTTATGAATTAATTTTTGCCCTTTTGGCGTGCAAATGCCATATAAATAATGCTCCGTCAATTCCATCTCTACTTCAACCAGCGTGAATTTTCCCTGCATGAAGATTTCCGGGTTAAAGCCCAGGAATACGCTTTCAATTCTGTATCTGGATAAAATGTCAATGTTCAGGTCTTCTCTGTAGTTTCCCTCTGCAATACCCCTGATCAGATTTTCCTTAGTAATGTTTACAAAAAACTTGTTTTTGTGTGCATTCATTTTCTTGTAAGCTTCAGGATGGTACTTCTGCATTTCAAAAATGATGGCAGGATTCATGCTTGTCAACATTTCCTGAAGCATATCAAAGGCCTTGAAAACCCCATGAACTGCATTGTCGCAGCTGATTACAATGTGGCCACATTCCTGCATGTCCTGCTCTATTTCCCTTTGAACAACTGCGTCCACCAGGCTATCCTTGTCCTTGAAATACTGATAAAGGGTCTTTTTACTGGCGCCCAAGTTGGATGCGATATCGTCCATAGTGATACTCTTTAATCCATAACGGAAAAAGAGTTCCTGGGCTTTTTCAACAATTCTTTGCTCCATAGTTAAAAATTCGGACGCAAAACTATGGAAACTATTTTCGTAACCAAAGTTTCCATTATTTTTTTTATTAAATTATTGTTAAACGCAAGCTGGAGCAGGATGAGCGGTAAATTCTCACATTTCCGATTGATTCTCTGAACTCCTTTACTTAGCCTATCTTGCAGGGTATATGACTGTAAAAGCCATTTTAAAACGATTATTGACAAGTATGGACGTATCGGTGCTAGGAAGGGTTGGTTAGCTATTAGCAATCAATCTGATGCTTTAGGTAGTAATCCTATCACTGCCATCCATGAGTTTGTTAAAGGTAACGGTGACAAGGAGATCATTGTTACTGGTAATCAGCGTATTTTCCGCTTAGATGGTAACACGCTTACTCAGCTATATGTAGATACATCTCTACCTTCCAGTAACTTCAAGATTGTACAGATCAAGGATCAGTTATTCTTCTTCATGTATGGTGCTGAACCACTGTACTACGATGGCATCTCTGTTGTCAAGATCAGTACCGCTACCGGCTATGTAGGTACTGCACCACAGGCTAGGGTAGCCACTGCTGCCTTTGGCCGTATCTGGGCTGCACACACTACAAACAACAAAGTAACCCTATACTGGTCTGACCTGCTTAATGGCCTTGTATGGTCTACTGGCTCTGCTGGCAGCTTAGACCTGACTACAGTGTTTCCTAATGGTATTGATGAGATTACAGGTATTGCTGCTCATAACGGCTTCCTGTTGATTCTCTGCCGTAAGTGCATCATTGTATACGCTAATGGCTCAACCCCTGCCAACCTGTCTTTAAACGATATTATGAAGGATGTTGGCTGTATTGCTCCTGACTCTGTTCAAGCCACTGGTAACGATCTGGTGTTCTTGTCTGATCGTGGTGTTATGTCTTTAGGTACTCTCATCTCTGAGAAGGCATTACCTCAGAATGACCTAAGCAGGAATGTCCGTGATGACCTGTTACAGAACTTAGGTGTAGATGACTTTGATAATATCAAGTCTGTTTACTATGCCAAAGATGCTTTCTACTTACTGACGGTTCCTAGCTTAAAACAAGTGTATTGCTTTGATATGCGTGGGCGTTTAGAGAATGGTGCAGCTAGGGTTACTGTGTGGCAGAACTTTGAACCTAAAGCCTTTGCTGTTCTTCGGGATCGTAGACTGCTTATGGGCTTCGCTGGTGCAGTAGGCAACTACACTGGCTACACTGACAATGGCACAAAGTATCGTATGATCTACTATACGAACTACTTTAACTTTGGTGAAGAGTCAGCATCTACCTTAAAGTTCTTGAAACGAATTAACTTTGTTGTAATCGGTGGTCAAAACCAAGGCTTTGTTACTAAGTGGGCTTTTGACTATAGTTCGGCCTTCCAATCAGGAACAACGGTATTACCAAGTGCTGCGGTGTCTTACTATAACGATGATGAGTATACGGTCGCTGAATATGCTACTGGTATTGTGTTGGCTAGAGTGTCGCAACAAGCCGGTGGTTCAGGTAACTTAGTTCAAGTTGGTATCGAAGCTGACATTGACGGTTCGCCTCTATCTCTTCAAAAGATTGATGTATTTGTTAAAACAGGGAAGCTTATCTAATGGCTAACTATACCAAGGCAACTAACTTTGCCACTAAAGACAGTTTAGCAACCGGCAATCCTAACAAGATTGTTAAAGGCACTGAGTTAAACTCTGAGTTTGATGCGATTGCTGTTGCTGTAGCTACAAAGCAAGATACACTGCCCACCGGCATTATTGTTATGTGGTCTGGTGCTACCAATGCTGTTCCTACTGGTTGGGCATTGTGTAACGGTCAGAACGGTACTCCTGATCTGCGTGATCGCTTCATTGTAGGTGCTGGCTCTAGCTACGGTGTTGGTAATCTTGGCGGTAACGACAATGTTACTTTAACCACTTCCAATTTACCCGCCCACAGCCACACAGCTACGTCTACTGTTATCGATCCCGGTCATAGTCATAGTATTGCTATGGGCGCTAACTTCAACGGCGCTTATAACTTTATACAGCCTACTATTACCAATCTTGACTTCACGTTACCGACTAATTCTTCACAAACTGGAATTACAGTTAATACAACGATTGGCAGCACCGGCTCTGGAACTGCTGTTGATATTCGTCCGAAGTATCTGGCATTAGCCTACATCATGAAGCTTTGATATTATCAATTACAGTTTAAAGGAATAATATTATGTTCGCTGCTATTGCCGGTGCTTTAATCGGTGGCGCAATGCAAAATCGTGCTGCTAAGAAAGCAGCAAATGCTCAGATGCAAGCTGCTCAATTACAAGCAGAAGCTTCTCGTTTTCGTCCATACAATGTAACTACAGGTCTTGGTAAGTCTTTATTTGACACAGAGAACGATACTGCTACCTATGAGCTTGATCCTCGTCTGCGTACCGCACAGGATACAATGTTTCAGCTTGGTAAACAAGCGTTACCTGAAACTGTTGATCCTTCTCAAGCAGCGCAAGAACTGTATGACAGCTATCAAGCAATGTCCGCACCGCAGCGTGAACGTACCTTTGCGCAGCTTCAGAACAGTCAGTTTAATAACGGTACATTAGGCTTAGCGTATGGCGCTACTCAGTCTGGTTTAGGTGCTTCTAATCCTGCCTTAGAGGCGTATCTGAATGCTCAGAACATGGCGGATCAGCAGATGTTCTTGAATGCTCAAGGCACTGCTAGGGACTATCTTAACAATGACTTGGCTAGGGCGCAAGGCTTGTTTACCAGCGGTATTGGTATGGAAGCTCCCGGCATGGATGCACTGAATGCTGGTATGGCGATTGGTGGTCGTGCTACCGCTGCTAGCACCGCTGCTGGTAACGCATTAGCTCAGGGCATGGTGGGTGCAGCACAGACCCGTTTAGGCGGTACGATGAATTTAATTGATTCGGTGACTAAAGGCTTTACTCAGTTTGCTGGTAGTCCGTCTATGCAAGGTGCTCAGAATCCCTTATCTGGTTTGTTCAGTGGATGGGGCAACAGTCAAGCAAGCTCTGGCGGCGGTTTCAGCGGTGGTGGTTATGGTTCTATCGGCTCCAGCGGCTATACGGCTACTTAAGTAAGGAAGAATAATGGCACAACCTAATATCTCTATTGCTAGTTTATTCGGGATTACACCTGAAGAGTATAAGTATCAACGTGCACAGAACGATCTTGATACTATTACCACAGCTGCGCCAAAGTCTGGTGTAGATCAGTTGTTTATGTTGGCTGGCCGCCAAGCTGGTCGCGCTGTTGGCGGTATGTTAGGTTCTCAAGACCCGACATTAACTAGAATAACTAAAATCAATGCCGTGGGTAAGATGGTTCAGGATATGGGTGTTGATCCGTCTAATCCTGATGAAGTCTATCCTGCAATGATTAAAGGCTTCCAACAAGCAGGGTTGATGCAGGAAGCTATGATGGCATCTCAGCAATACCAAGCTTTACAGATGAAGCGTCAGGAACAGATTATTGAACGACAGAAAGCACAAGCTGCGTTGACTAACGCAATGAACAAGAAGACTGAGAATGATCCTTCGCTGCTGAAGTCTGATTCGCCGTTCATCATCGGTGCTAAATATGTTTTAGGTAAAGATATTACCAGAACTACTGACCTCAATCCTGAAGAGTTCAAGGTGGTTAAAGATTGGGCAGATAACTACATGAAAGATATGCCGCCTGAGAAGGACTTAGCAGAGCGTATTTATGAAATGGATGGTACAGCTCCTAAGCAGTTCTTATACCAGTATCGGCCTGAGCAAGTAGCAGCAGCACGGAAGTCATTACTAGAAGACAAAAAACAACTTAAGCCTGAAACTAAAGTTGAGAATAAGGTTACTGTTCATGGTCAAAAGAATGTTCTTGATGTTGACCAGAAGATGGCAGAAGATTACTTAACTCAGTCTCAGTCCTCTATCAAGACTCTTCAAAGCCTTGGTAAGATGGCAGAAACTTATAAGGGCGGTGTTGTTACTGGTAGCTTGGCTGATACTAGGGTTAACTTCCTTAACGTTCTTGATACTCTTGGATTCACCACTGGTAAAGACAAACAGGTTCTTGCTAACTCTGAAGACTTTGCTAAAGAAGCGCAGCGGCTTATCGGCAGCGTTCTTAAGGCATACGGTTATAATCCGTCTAACGTTGACCTTCAGGCAGCACAAAAGTCTATGCCTAACCTTGCCAACTCGCCGCAAGGTCTGGTACAGCTTATTAACGGTCTGATTGAAATGGAACAGATGCGCTACGATGAGGCTGAACGTGCATTAGAGCATTACCGTAACAATGACGGTTCGTTTAAAGGATTTAAGCGTAAGCTGCCTTCTGTATCTCCTATTATGTCGGGTTCTTCAAGTGATAGGAAAAAAGCAGCAGAAGCAGAAGCGCGTAAACGTGGACTTATTCCTTAAGGATTAATAAATGACTGATGTTTCTAAACTGTCAGATCAAGAACTGCTTGATATTATCAACGAAAAAGAACCTTCTAAGAAAGAAGAAGAGGGTTCTTTTACTAAGTTTGTAAAAGAGACAGGTAATAAAGTAAAGGCATTTGGTGCTGGTGTTAACGCTGGTGTTGGTTCTATGCCAGCAGTTGGTACTATGGGTGTTGATGGGGCGTTTGTAGAACTGCCTAGAGCAGTTACTAACCTGTTTGGATTTGATCCTATGAGTGGTGTTGCACCAGTACCGACAACATCTACATACTTCGATTTAATGCGTAAGGGTGGGATGGCTTCTGAAGAAGATTATCCTCAGAACCAAACCATGTTCCGCTTTGGTGAAGGCTTTGGTGCTTCGGCTCCGTTTGGTGTTAAGGGTGGTGTCCCCGGCATGGCTGTTACTGGTACTTTGGGTGGCTTATCTAACGTTGCTGGTAAAGGTTTATTTCCTGAAAGTCCTACAGGTCAATTCCTGTTTGGTGCTGGTTTACCGTTAGCTACTCAGACTGCTGCTAGCTTGTTTGGTAGTTGGCTGACTCGCGGTGCTGTAAACAAAGGTATTGTAAAAGACCAGCAAACAGGTGTGTCTGAAACCCGTGGACAGGTATGGAGCAATCCGGAATTACTGGCTGAAGAACGTCGAGTTGCTTCTACTATTCCCGGATATAAGCCTTCGTCTGAGTTTGCATTAACTCAGGCTGATGACATGGAGAAGTTCCTTCGTAATATCCAAGATATTAAAGGAACTAAGAAGCTTACGGATCAGGAACTGTCTGATCGTATCTACAAGGCATTCCAAGAGAAGAGCACTAACTTACTTAACGCATTCAAGTCTCGCAACAAAGCTGCTTTTGACGCAGCTAGGACTACTGGCGTTGACTTCAATGCTCCTGTCATTAACGTTGATCGTACCATCAAGAAGATTGATGAGTTACTTGCTCAATATTCCAACCCTGAAGTTGGAGTGCCAGATCAGCGAGTAATCAATGGTCTGAAGAAGATGCGTGAAGAGTTTACGTCTAAACCTTCTATTATCCTTGATGCTAGTGGTAAGAACATGGCTCCGTTAGAGCCGTTAATCAAGATAAGCTTAGAGCGTCTACAGCAGAACCTGTCTTCGTTAGGCACTGCTGCCTACAAGGGTATGGGTACTGGCTCTTTTGGTGATGCAAGCCCCGGCGTTGTTAAAGGCATCAGCAGGGCAGTGTTAGGTGCTTTAAAAGACGATATGGACGCTGCCTCTGTAGCAGGTAATAAAGGTGTGGATGCACTCAAAGATGCTAGGACTATCTTTAAGACAGGTCTTGCTGAACTGGATGCTTACAACATGAAACCTTTAGTCAAGTATTTTGACAAAGAGCATCCGACTGCATTAACTCCTGAAAAGGTCATCCGTAAGATGAACAACCTTGTTCCTACGGAACAGGCTGAGTTGATTGCAACGCTAGGCGGTGTACGTCCTGACATTGTTAATAACCTTCGTGTTCGTGAAATGTCTAGGATTCTTGACAAAGCAAGTCTCGGTGATACCGCTCCTGTCGGTAGTCCTCGCTTCAGTCTAGACAAAGCATTGAATGAGTTAGGTTCTTTAACCAAAGAAGGTAACAAACACCGTAAAGATTGGTTGTTTACTTCTAAGGAAGAAGAGAACAAGTTTAAGATGGCATTAGGCCAGCTTCAGCGTATCCTACAGCAGAACAGGTTTGCTGATGGTGGTTCTGCTGCTTCTTCTGGTATCAAGGCTGGTGAATTTGCTTTAGGGGCTGCTGGTGGTGCTAAGGTACGCTACGCTGCTGAAGGCGTGATTCAAGGTCTGAAGAGTAAGATCAGTAACCTTAACAATGAACGTCTTGCGTTACTGATGTTTGATCCTAATGGTCAACGTCTGGTAGCTCAGTTAGCTAGTCCTAAGCCTGAATACAAAAAGATTGAATATTTGGCTAATAACGCTAGGGTGCGAGATATTCTAAGTGGTAAGGTCGAGCCTGTAGTGTCTAAGAAGGGAACTAAAACAGCGTTGCAAGCACAGGCATTCAGTGCTGCATCTACTGCTGAAACTCGTAAGACTGAGGCTGAGAAAGCTTTTGAACGTGCCTTAGACCCTTCTCAGATGAGTGATGAAGAGTTAATGAGATTTTTGAATGAGTAACTTCAACAAAGCATTAGAGTTCGTCCTTCGATGGGAAGGAGGCTATGTTAATGACCCTAAAGACCCCGGTGGGGAAACTAAGTATGGTATTAGCAAAAGAGCCTTCCCAAAGGAGGATATCAAGAACATGACCAAAGAAAGAGCCGCTGAGATATACCAGCAACATTACTGGATACCTAGCGGCTGTGAAAGGATGGAACTCGGTATGGCTACCGCTGTCTTTGACTCTGCTGTTAACTGTGGAGTTGGCAGAGCAAAGCAGTGGTTAGCTAAGTCTAAGGATGCCTTTGATATTATCAAAGCAAGGAACGACTATTACGATGTTATCATTGCTAAGAACAAGAACCTGTTAAAGTTCCGTAAGGGATGGTTAAACCGTACTGCTGACTTGGAGAAGTTTATAAGGAATCTACAACGTCCAAGTCAATCCCCTTCAGGTACACAAACCGCAGGAAAAACAAGTCCAAGCAAATAGCTAGTTCATAGGCTCCGTCAGGGTCTTCATCGTACTCAAGACCTAGCATCAAGCCTTTGATAATAGAGACACTAAAACTGTTCATAGTAAGGTTTCCTTTACTTGGACTACATTGATACCGCATTTGGTGAGGAAGTCAATTCCATCATCAGTGCGGTATTTTTCTTTGTAGAATACTGTCTTAATCCCTGCCGTATGAATCAGTTTAGCGCACTCTAGGCAAGGCGCATGAGTTACAAACATCATTGAGTCTTTACCTGACTCATGGGAAGAGGCCAGCTTAGCGATAGCATTGGCTTCAGCGTGAATGACTTCAGGTTTAGTAATCAGCTTGTAGCTGCCACCGGCATCGCTGTAATCATACCCGAAAATGCTACCACCAATTACTTCACCGACATACTCTTTTACTTCACATTCGTTATCCCATCCTGACGGTGTGCCATTGTAGCCAATGGATATGATACGATCATCCTTGACTACAATAGCACCTACCTTCAGCCGCTTTGCACTAGACAGGGAGGCATACACCTCCGCTGCCTTCATATGTGCTTCAACGTGCTTGTACTTCAGTCCCATTTCTCACCGTAGTAATGAGTTTCCCACTGTGTCAGAACAAACTTCAATTCTGCTGTCTTAAACCCATCCTCACTAACTACTGTAGCCTCAAAACCGCCAGTGCCTGTAGTGTACTTACCATTCTTTTCACAACGTTCAAAGCTAGTTTTCAACAATTCTTTAGCCTTCTCTTGCATCTCAAGAATAGTAGGGATTTGGTTATTCCATCCCCACCGCCAATCAACACAAACCATTACTTTATGAACTTTATTCCAATCAAAGTTCTCAAATATTTCTTCACATTGCTTGTCTTCATGTACTAGCATACTATCTCCTAAGCCCAAACTTCTTCCCAAGAACCAGTCAAAGAACCCTTTGCATAATCAGTGGAACGATTCTCAAAGAAGTTGGTGTGACTAGGTGCGTTAATCATTGATTCAACCCAAGGCAGAGGATTCTTCTTAACCTTGTAGATACCTTTGATACCCATTTGAATCAAGCGTCGATCAGCAATGTATCGAATGTACGTCTTAACTTCCTCTGCCGTCAACCCTTCAATCTCTACCATGCTGAAGGCTAGGTCAATGAACTTGTCTTCAAGGTTTACCATCTCTTCAGCAATAGCCTTGATACTATCAACATCATAATCATCAGCATTCTGCTTAACATACTCACGGAATACCTTAATCATACCTTCAGCGTGTTGAGTCTCATCGACAATAGACCAGCTAATGATCTGTCCTAGTCCTCGCAGCTTACCGTGTCGTGCAAAGTTAAGAAGCATGATGAAGCTAGAGAACAACTGCATACCCTCACCAAAGGCAGAGATAACAGCAATCTTTTCAGGGACTGAATAGAATCCTAGCTTCTTCACAAACTCGTGTTTCTCTACCATCTCAGCATACTGTAGGAACTCATTGTACGTTGTCTCAGGTAGTCCTAGTGTCTCAATCAGATGGGCATAGGCAGCTACATGAAGTGCTTCCCTTCCTACAAACCCATTCATCATCATACGCACTTCTGGTTGCTTAAATACCGGAAGATAGTGCGTACTATACCCGTCACCAATGTCCAGATCACCCTGAACAAAGAAGCGAAGAATCTTAGTAATGAATTCCTGTTCATCTTTGGTTAGCCTATTCTTGTAGTCTTTAACGTCCTCAAGCATAGGCACTTCAGTATGCAGCCAGTGGCTTTGTTCATGTTGCAGCCACGCATCGTAAGCCCAAGGATACTGGAATGGTTTGAAGTAGCTACGTTCTTCAGTTAGTTTGTACTTTTGTTTCATTTAACCCTCAAATCGTTTAATAGACAATATTCCGTGTTTTCTACTTCCTGTGTTGTACCGCCTAATATGCTTAACGGTTCCATAAGGAATTGGTATAAAAGCAGCACATTCAAAATACTCATTACTTCCATCCGTATACGTCACAACAACCGGATGCGCTGTATGGTTCTTTTCAGGATTTTTCTTAATAGGGTTGTCGCTAGAAAGCATTCTTTCCCTTGCTTTTTCTCTTGAATTAATAGACCTACCGGGATTGAATCCTCTTTCTTTAGCAGCTTGCGATAAATACTGCCTAGCAACCGCAACATCTCTACTATTAGGATTTCTGTTCTTGTCTTGCTGTATTAAAGTCATCATATATACGGCATATTTTAACTTGTGGTTTTCTGGATACATCCTACAAAGCAGCCTATGAGCAATGAAATGTTCTCTCCAAGTCAAAAGAACTAAATTATCGGAATCATCAGAACCACCTAAGCAGCGAGGAACAACATGGTGCCATTCCCCGCACTCAGGCGGTTTCTCTTTTCTGTAGGCGATCAGCTTATCATAAAGTTTACTGTAATTCATTCACAAGCTAGGCAGGTATCGCCATTAGCAATGTCATCCATCTTGATATTATCAAGTGCCTGTCGTTCAACAGCCTTGCTCACCTTGTCTGCTTTACCGATCTTTTCGGAGCGGCAATAGTATAGGGATTTAAGACCCTGCTTCCAAGCCATGAAGTGAACAGCGTGGAGATATTTGATATTAGCATCAGGACGGAAAAACAGATTGACAGACTGAGCTTGGTCAATGTATTCCTGTCGATCAGCAGCGTGTTGGATAACCCATCGCTGGTCAATTTCCATAGCTGTTTTATAAACATCTTTTTCCCAATCAGTAAGAAACTCAAGATGCTGCACAGAACCATCGTTTGCAATAATAGAAGACCAGATTGCATCATAGTCTAGTTTGTTATCCCTGAAGCAGTAATCATTAATCAACGAATCAAGATGCTTGTTCTTGTTCAGGAAGCT
>OGVO01000215.1_pt1 | contig 10892 bp, 12 predicted proteins | sample 1575771 | NCBI WGS metagenome assembly OGVO01 (sample SAMN07581527, study PRJEB24739) | freshwater metagenome | place: Singapore | collected 2015-01 | reverse complement strand
GTTTCCCAGTCACGATATTTTTAAGTGGAATAAGGCTGCTGGAAGGGTGCTTCCTGGCCTTACGCGCAGACGTAAGGCCGAAGCAGAGTTACTTAGATAAGGATATTTATGGCTACAAATAGCGGAAAAAAGGCACGTAAACGCCAACCACAACAGCAACATGCTGCATATATGGATTTTCAAGAAGTAAGACCACTTAATTATATTCAAGAGACTTACTTAGAGGCTATAAAGCATAATCCAATTGTATTTGGTGTTGGTTCAGCAGGTACTGGAAAAACATTCGTGGCAGCCGCCTACGCGGCATCGCAACTATTCCATCGTCAGGTAGATAAAATTGTGATTACTAGACCTAACGTTGAAGTAGGTAGGTCACTAGGGTTCTTACCTGGCACTATGGAAGAAAAATATTTTCCGTACTTAGAGCCGTTTCAGTCTGCTTTTGAACGTACATTAGGTAAGGGTCTATATGAATATGCCCTTAAAAATAAACAAATAGATCCTAAACCGCTGGGGTTTATGCGAGGTGCTACTTTTGATGACTGCATTGTACTAGTAGATGAATGTCAAAACATGACTAAAACTGAATTTAAGATGTTGCTATCCCGTATAGGTCAAAATTGCAAGATTATTCTTAGCGGCGATGATGACCAAACCGACATTAAAAATTCTGGCTTGGAGGATGCCTTATACCGACTACAAAATATTCGTGGAGTAGAGATAGTTAGATTCCTAGAAGGTGACATTGTACGCAGTGAAATGTGTAAAGAAATTATTTTAGCTTATAAATACTAAAAACAAAAAGCCCCGCTAGTTTGCACTAGCGGGGCTTTTTTATTGACCTAACTGCTGTTGAGCTTGATCTACAATTTTTTGAATCAGTGGTTTAGTAAAATTTTCTAAGCCAGCAATTACTTGATTTACCTCCGGCACCGTTAAGGTAAGTGTTACCTGTGGTGACGATAGTTTGGGCTGCTCTTGGTTTTCCATAAATTTCCTAGTTGTTTAAATTTCACATCCGCCAGCTGTGCAAGCTAGTGTTTGCGTGCCTTCTACATTATCTTCTACTTCGATAATCTGATCCCAGTCTACGTTATCTGGAATTTGCTTTAGCAGTTCTTCGTACTGTTCTTTAGTACAGTCTTCATACGGAGCTTGACGATAACTGCCGCCGTCGTATGGTAGGAAGCTTACTCCAGACATTTCATCAAAATATTCCCACACAAAAGCACCTACTGCAGGCCACTCCTTTTCCGACACAGAAATAGTTACCGATGGTTTGTGCTCACAGTAGTGACGCTGGTATGTGAGCCACAGCTTTAGGTGCTTAACAGCGTCTACGTCTTCGCGTACTAGTGCAGCATCAGGGGCTTTTTTAGCAAAACTAAATACCACAGTGGTATTAGGCTGCATAACACAAGGTTCAGCAGGAACACCTTGTTGAATCATAAACTGTGTTAGCGGATCTTTTACGTCGCCACGAATTCTGCGAATGTAGTACCTGCTATGGCGGGTATGCAAACCACTAGCAGTATCGGTAAGCTGCGATACTGTTCCTTCTGGTTTAATCAGTTATGTTACTAGTATACCGATTCCGTATACTATCTATATGTTTCCATATAGCTCAGACTATATCATCATCCTAATTAGAATGCTACCTTTTTCGAGCTTTCTTAAGCCCTACTCCTCCCGGATAGTCGTTGAACCTTTACCATAGCAAATTATGCTTTAGGTACTTGGCTGCTGATTGCCTGTTAGTCCAAGGTGCTTTTCTACGTCTTTGTATATTTCTATCAAAGAGTCTGGAACTTGGCTCTTGAGGGTTTCCAGCAATTTAAGTAGTTTGCTATATTGAGTTGCCTCAATATGGGCCTGTAAATTAATCTTGTTATTATGTACATCTCTATGACATTTTTGACATAGAACCAGTAGATTATTTAGGCTATTAGCATCTATTGGATTTTTAAATAAATGATAGTTAATTACATGATGTACAAGTAAGTTATCTGTACATCTACATACCTTACAAAAATTATTAGCAACTCTAAAATCTTTAGAAATTTTTGTCCAGCCACCTAATTTTGGTTTTTTGTTTAAACCGTGTTTAAAACTAGGATTTTGCTCTTCAGCAAACATTTTTGACTTATATTCTGTAGTATTTACTAGTACTAGATTAGATACATCCAGATTTGTATAATCGTCATCTATGGGAACAACCCAGTGATTTTCCGGGACGTACATTTCATTAACTAATTCCCATACTACTATATGAGCCTTGACTTGATTTGAAGCAGGATCGGCTTTAGGATGTTTAGGAAAACTTATAACATAGCGTTTTCTATTGCCAGCCATATTAACAAGTGGATGTTGTAGAGAGTTAATTAAATACTCTACAATGTACTCCGATTCCCAATATTTTCCGTTACATAAGTCAAATTGTCGTTTTAGTTTTCTAATTGGCTGCGTATCTTCTTTATATGGTATGTCTTCTATGTTCAAATATTTATAAATTCTCTTATAAATATTTGCATTCATTCTTGAATTAGAGTCACTAAGACCAAGTGTTTTGTGTAGCTGCACCTGGGTTACACACTCATCAAGAATTAAACTACGAACTTTATCGTAACCATAGCTATCAATTATATTTTCTACTTGTATTGCCATAACACGTTCCATAAATTTACGTTACATGTTATATTATACAATAGATGTTACAAAATTACAAGATTAAAATTTTTAAGCCGTTACTGCTGTAGACTGTGAAATTCCGATTTGTGCTGCGGTATACTTATTTTGTTCGACTGCTGCTGCGCGTAGGGACTCAAGACGTTCAGCCAAATGAGGATCATCAGGATTATTAAGAAGCGCATTGTCTAGTGGCCCTGTCATGGAGACGCCAAGGAGACGCTCTTCTTCGGTATTCTGACGCCATACATCGCGTAGATAAGGAAAATTTGTTAGTGTCGATTGCCACGTTCCCAAAATTGCAGCCATGCGAATCTTCTCTTGTAGTCGCTCGATTGAATCCGTTGCGCGAACCGCAATAGTAGTGAGATTACAGAATTGGTAAGGGCGAAGAATAATTTCCGAACAAGGATTTGTACCAAAATCAAAATCTGTTGAACGACGTCCATTTTTACCTGCTACTTTCTTAGCAGCTTCACGATTAAAAATGCCACGTTCGCCAGATTTAGACTCATATAGTGCAAGCCATTCTTGCATAAATACGCCTACTTCAGGACGTTCGGTATAACAAGCACTGTTATTGGCTAGAGCACGCTGCCCATTCTGCTCCCACCATGCACCTGCTTTGGCATGACGCATTCTATCGTCGCTTAGGTTACTTAGCGAAATCATTGCACTACGGCGAACTCCGCCTACTACAACTACTTCTCCAATCTTGCACATAATGTCGTGACACTCTAGACTGGTGAGCTTACGACCTTGTGCACACTTAAAGATTTTAACCACAAACTTGAAGAGATCTACTAGGGGCTCGGGTCCCGATGCACGCCCACCAAACACCTTTAGTCTGGCACCCGCAGGACGTACTTTTGACACATCCCACTTTGGATTTTCACCGGCGTATAGCAGAGCGATTAGCTGTCTGAGAGCCTTAGACCAGCCTTCCTTAGAATCATGCACAACAATAGTGGTATCACTATCGTAGATTTTTGAAGGCACTTCAGGCAGTTTAGTAATATACTGGCGTTCTACACTAAAGCCCACACCTGTGCCACACATAAGAATGTACATGGCTTCGTCAAACGATTTAGGATCATCAACTGGAATATACGAACAGTTGTATCCTGCAGTATTATCGCGTTCTAGTGCCTCGCCTGCAGTCATTAGTGCACGCATACTAGGCAGCACTTCTTTGGCTTCAACTGCAGCAATCAGCTTTGCTAGCTCGTCCTTTGGCACTTCGTAGCCGTGCGATTTTTGCAAATGCGCTTGCATAAAATCAAAATAACGGGCCACCGTTTCGTGCCAATTTTCACGACGTTTTTGATCTTCTAGGTAGCGCGCATAACGCGATTTTGCAATAAAATTCTCGTAAATAGTATCTTGCATATTAATGTTTTCCGGTTGATCCAAAGCCACCTGCGCCACGACTAGTATCAAACCAGTCGCTATCCGTAGTATATTCAATAGCTTTGGGTAGTGCGATAGGAACAACGACTAGCTGCACAATGCGCTCGTCGCGTCTGATTTCTTGAAGTTCACCATGTGCGTTATCCATAGGTTGATAGACTAGTGGAGCCATGATTTCTCCGCGGTAGTCCGAATCGATAACACCTACTCCATTTGCTAGTAGCAAGCCTTTTTTACTTAGGGAGCTACGAGCAAATAGTAAACCTACATGGCCTTGGGGAATTTTTACACTAACACCGGTACCTACAAGGGTACGAGTGTTTGGTTTTAAGTATACAGTTTCTTTTGATTTTAGGTCCAAGCCAGCGTCTGTGTGGTTAGCACGAAACGGTAACAGTTCAGGGCGTTCACATTTGCAAAGTAGGTACATACCAGCCAGTGAAAAATTAGACATTAGTGATATAGCCTTTTAGTTTTGTGTTGATTTCAGCGCAGTTGGTTTCACCAATAGCTTCTTCGCAAAACTCCAACAAATCCATTAGTTGGTAGTTACGCATTAAGTTATCAGCACCAAATTCGTTTAAGTTTTGAATGTATTTGTATTTGCTGGGAATGGGCAGATTAGCGATAATATCGTAGGTACTACCCCATTCTTTAACTAGTTGCTGCGCCTTTTTAGGGCCGATACCAGGTACCCCCGGCACATTATCACCGCTATCACCCTGCAGACACTTAATACTAATATAATCATCGGGCTCATAATCGTGATGTTCTCGCCAGTTTTCCCAAGTAACTTCTTTGCGCGTAACGTAACTAAACTGCATTACATTAGGCTTAATGAGCAGATTCCAGTCTCGATCTGACGATATAAGAACATAGTTCTCTACTTCAGGCCACAGCTTTTGATTTTTTACAATATAAGCAGCAATATCGTCCGCCTCTACTCCTTGAAATCTTAGCAGCGGATAACGTCCTTGCTGTTCGATTTCTTGAAGCGTGCGGGTAAATTCTTCAAAGAACAGCTCAAACTTTGCCTGTTCTTCGGGAGTTTGTTCGCTAAACTTGTCTTTGCGGTTTTGTTTGTAAAGATCATATACTTGTTTGCGATACGAGCTAGAACCTTTATCGCAAGCCACCACAACCCAGCGAGCTTTATAACTTTTGCGAAGACTATCGACAGTTTTAATGTAGTCGTCTTTGAATTCTACGGCACCGCTGTGCTTCCAGCGGAATGCAAGGTTGAGTGCGTCAACAATCATCAGAGTATTGTCTGATGAGTTCATTTGTTGGAATGTTTTAGTCATTTATATATTGGGCAGTAAAGTAATATTATATCGCAATTCAACAAATGAATCAAGACACAAATTTTGGCTGTTCGAACTGCAAGTAGTCGTCTAAGGTAGCAACGTAGAACTCGTAGGGATCAAAGTTTACAAATACGTATCGGTAATTGTAAGCCGGCATATCCTGAAATGCTGCAAACCACTTGCTGCGATCATGTTTGAATAACAACAGTGGTTTGCGATCTACCTGCTTGCCCTGACGTACCGCCTGCTCCCACCAGTCTATAAGTTGAGGATTTTTTCCTGTAAACAAACTGGTGTTAAAGTGTTCGTCTTTGTAGTGCTTGACTTCTACGCAGTAATTATTTTTAGCATCTGGTATGTATAAATCGCCTTTTAATTTGTGCTGCTCATTAAGAGCACCACTACCAGGCGTGCGCTGCCAGTTTAATCCGGTCGCGTCTTTTAGATACTTTTTAGCCTGTGCTTCAGCACGTGCGCCTTTGTCCCGTGAGTCAACCATTTTCAATCCTAGAGATATTGTGTTCTTTAACTACGTAAATACGCTCTAAGAGAGGATGCGAGAAACTGTGTGAAATAACAAAAGTATTCAAGAAGTCTTCTTTGAGTAGAACTTCTACTAGTTTCTCTTTGCCTTCTAGATCTAGATTCTCAATAGTTTCGTCCAAGACTAGTAAGTTAATGCGATTGTTGCTTAAACCCTGCATTAGCTTGCGAATACCTAGTAGTGCTGCTGCGTTAACACGGGCTCGCTCACCACTACTCAAAGCCAAAATTTCTACGTCTTTGCCATTGTCAGTGATAACTACATTCAATTTATCACTTGCTACCTTAAACCCAAGTTGGAATCTGCCACCACTTAGTTCAGTTAAGTACTCATTAGTGGTTTTCTCCAAGTCTTTGATTAAACACTCAATTTTGTAAGCTACTAAGCCGGTTGGACTGAATGTTTTTACCAAAGTCTGCAAGATTGCAAGACGTTGCTTATGTTCTTGTAGCTTGTTACTAAGCGTGTGCAATTCTGTTTTAGTATCTTCGAGCTGTTGCCGAACTACTTCGATTTTTGCATTATGTGCTACAGCTTTTGCATTGTAGTCATTGGCATCTTTAACTTGCTTGTTGCACTTTGTAATTTCCGATTCTAGCTTTGTAATTTGCTCTTGCAGATCTTCGCTACTTAGTGTCTCGGTCTGCATACTAGGATCGTACAAGTTATGATACTTTTCGTATTCTTCTATACGTTTTTGTTCTTGCTGCCATGTAGCAAGTGCACTCTTGTACTGCTTGATTATTTGAGCAACGTCTTCTAGTCTGGTCTCTGCATCTGCACAATGCTGTTTATGCGTATCTACTAAGTCTTGCAGTTTGGCTTTATCGATAGCCTGCAGACAAGTGGGACATTGTGTCCCTAATTTCTGCATTTTGGTGACAAAAGCAGTTTCGTCGCTAACAGTTTTTTCTAAGATAGCTTTTTTACTAGTATACTCAGTCAAATCTAGCTCTGGCTTTTTGATATTTGTATCCAGAGTAATTGCGTCTCGCAGCTCTTTGTATTTGTTATTTTGCAGAATCTGCTTGTTAATCTGGTCTATACTAGCAATTTTCTGTTCTAGTGCTTGCACTTGCTCAATTAAATCTCGCGGAGCTTCTGGAACCTCACGAACAGGCTTTTCTTCTAGCGAAACTTGTGAATACTTGGCTAGAATAGATTCAGCACTTTCAATCTTGGCTTGAGTAGCAGTAACTTTAGAATCTACTTCTTTGGTTACTTGCTTGAAAAGCTCGCCTGCTTCTACATACTTGGTTAAGTTTAGCAGATCGATCAAAAACTTCTTACGATTGCCGTCTGTAGCTGTTAAAAACTCCAGACTAGCACTGCTACTTTGATAAACTATTTGAGTAAATGTTTTGTGATCAAATCCCACAATTTCAGCAATACTAGCGTAAGTGCTAGTAGCAGTATGGCCGCTAATATCGTGTCCATTTTTAAATAGCTTTACTGTTTGAGTTGATCCGCGAGCAGTTTTAATTGTGTAAGTGTCGCTGTCTTTTCTAAATTCTAGTTCGATTGTGTACTGTTTGGCTCTGGAGTTACGATTTAAGATATCGGCTTTTTTAATACCTTTGGAATTCTTATTGTAAAGAACTTCCTCAAGAATAAGCGCAATCGAACTTTTACCATGACCATTAGCACCTACAATTTGTGCTAATTGAGTTTTGGTAAAGTCCAGCTCATTATTCTCACCGTAGCTAAATAAGTTACTCCACTTTAGTTTCTTTAGCTCGATCAAGATATTTCCTTACTGTGTCTAGGTTGCCAATAAATTCACCGTCATTAAGCTCAATAACAGGAACACTACGCGCTTGTGGATATTTGTCGAGCAAGTCCATGCGAGACCACTGAGGTCCGTCAATGTTACGTTCCTCAATTTCATAACCTAATTGGCCAAGCATCATTTTTGCACTACCACAAGCAATGCAATTATTTTTTGACCAGATAACAGCTTTAAGTTGTGAGTTTGTCTGCATGATCGTGTAGTTCCTTTAGTACAGCTTCAACTGTAGTATCGTCTAGTTGAAGAATATATTTTAAATATTCTGATACTTCCTCTGCTAGTGTCATTTCTTGTGACAAAATTAGTGCAGTATCTGTTTCTTTTTTCAGAATTTTTTTGTCGATTAACTCATTATCTTGCATGGCGCCAAGCTCAGTAATATCACCTTCTACTTCGTAGACGGTATGATGATATTCTGTAGCTGGAGTTGGTTCGCCTGCTTTAATAGTTTTGCGAATTAACTGTGGTAGCTTTAGTTTTCGCCACTCGTGATCCAGACTAACACTGTCAAGAATGACGACACCAGTATCAACTTCGTTGCGATGAAAACTAGTGGTGACTGGAGATCCTGGATAGATAATGTTCCGCTGGCAGTTATCATAGCTGTGTAAATCCCCAGCAAGAACGACCTTCCACCTGTCAAATAGTTCCAAAGGAACTTCAGGTTTAACATGGGGAGGAATCTCCCCTCTAACGTGTGTGCATAAGATGTCTGCATGAAAATCTATATCACCAGGGTGATATTCCTTTAGTTTGTTATACGGAATAAAATCAATTCCATCTATAGTCTCAAAATCGTCAATAATAATTACTTCACTGTTTAGCTTATTGACGGTTTGTTTTAAGTTAGTTAAGAATGTAGTGTTTCGCTTTAGTGCTTCGTGATTACCACTGTAAATAATAGTAGGAATTCTACAAGTAAGTATAAAATCAAAAAACACTTCTAGTTCTTCAATTGTAGGCACACGGTCAAAAGTATCGCCACCTACAATAAATAAATCACACTCTTGCTGAATTTGTTCTAGCTGCTGCCACAGCATTTTGAAGCGATTTTTAGCCCAATCAACTGGAACATTCTTTTGACCTAGTTTAATATGGATATCTGCTGTAAATAGTATTTTCATTTAGTGCCCAAGTCCCTTAGCTGCAGCATAAAGATCTAAACGTATTTTATCCGGTAAATCATAAAAAGCATGCCAGAGATTAGAGAAAACTTTTAAGTCCTTAATATCAAATTCAACATTTGTTGAAATATATCCATTAAATCCTTCACCGTTATAATCTGGCGGTGCTGTAATGCACATTTTATTAACAGCCTGACTAAATAGCGGACCAGCTTGCTGAATCCACAGTATATGGCTATAACAAGTTTTGTTGGGTCATTATCTGTAGGATTCTGACCGAATTCCAATGTAGGTAGTAGAATTTCTTGACATAGATTACTTTGATATATTGGAAAGTTTTTAATATCAAATACAGTCTGTCGTTGAACATTATCTACAAAAAATAGATAAATTCGACCTGTTTCTACTCGTTCTTTAAACAGCCATTGACGAATAACTTTGTCAGCACTTTCACGCTTGTATCGAATACCTAGCTTGTCAGCAGTACGTTCAAGTTCAATATACATTTTATTGAACTTCTTAATGTCTCGATAATAAGCTTCATAAAGCTCCGGTACATCATTTGGATCAAAGAACGTGATATCTTGTTTATTTTTTAGTCGTACAAAAAATATAGATGATACAGCAACTGAATAGTCAAGGTGTCGGACACGAGTTTCATCAATGCCACGATTGTTCTTTAACTGGATTAAATCGTCAAACTGATAATGCCAAATTGGATATGTGATTGTCGCAGAAGAATTTCGAATACCACCTTGCGAAAATGCACGCATACCATAATATGTTTTCTTTAGGAACGGAACCATACCAGTATGTGAAATTTCACCATTGCGAACTGGTGCGTCCAATGCGCGAATTCTAGAAAAGTCAATACCGAGACCAGCACGTTTAGCTGCATATGTTTCTACCAAATTAGTAGATGCTTGAATAGAAGGTGTGCTATCGCCAGTCTTGATAAGAACACATGAACTAAATTGTTTTGTTGGAGTTCCCAAACCAGCTAGAACCGGAGTCGATAGAGTGAACTCCCCATTAGATGCAGATTCGTAATAATCGATAATTAGATCCATACGTTCCGTTGGATCTTCCATATGAAAATCAGTTGCAGCAGCGACAATATATCGTATTTGCGGAGTTTCATAAATTTTACCTGTGGAACGATTCTTAACCAAATACTTGTCTTTTAGTTGTTCTAGTGCAGAATATACAAGTAGCTCATCTTTACTATGATCTATCTTGCTATCCATATAATCCCATTCTTGTTCAGTATACCATTCTAGTAGCTCAGAAGTATACAAACCAATACTTACGTTTCGTTTAACGATATCATATAGACGATGTGGAGTGTATTGCCCATATACTTCTTTTCGTAGCATACCGCATAGATGTCTACCAGCTACCTTTTCATAGTTTACATTACCTTCAATCGGTAGGATCTCTTCGTCAATTAGATCAACGATTGTTCGCAACATTACCTCATCTATAGATGACGTTGTCATTCCATCACTTATATGCAAATCCATTTGCATTTCTATCATAGATGCCGAAACACCAGGAATACCGTCAGTTAATTGACGAATGCGGTCACTAATTTTTGTATAGTCGTAGACTACTTTTTCACCAGAACGCTTGGATACAAGAATTTTCTTTTGTTTCTTCATAGAGTTGTGCTTTGTTTAGAAAAATATTTATAGGAAGTTTCAACAGCAACTATTTGAACACATACAAATATTTTAAGCAAACAATTTCAAAAACATTATATTAAACCTATACTAAGATATAACCCTTCACCCGTTTATAGAAATTATCTTTTTGGTCAGATGTGTCCTAGGTAGTCCGAATAAAGAAAATCGCTCTAAAGGGCTGTAATCAAGTCCTAGATGCATTCCTGCAAGTAGGTCTGTGTCACTTACAACTCTGTTACTGTGGTAGGGTTTCACACGTGCTACAATGGTCGGTACAAAGGGTTGCTACACAGCGATGTGATGCTAATCTCAAAAAGCCGATCGTAGTCCGGACCTATCGTGACTGGG
>OGVO01000213.1_pt1 | contig 10925 bp, 12 predicted proteins | sample 1575771 | NCBI WGS metagenome assembly OGVO01 (sample SAMN07581527, study PRJEB24739) | freshwater metagenome | place: Singapore | collected 2015-01 | reverse complement strand
GTTTCCCAGTCACGATACTGAGTCCGAACACTTTATGTGCATTTCTGTCAATCATGAAAGAAACATATCTTACAGAGGCTTTAGGGTCAAAAGATCTGCCTTGACCCCCAACAAAAACACTATCTTTGGTTACAAAGGGCAATACTATTCTAGGTTGATCTTCTTCTAATGCATTCTTACTGAATTTTTCAGGTATGAATGTATTAACCCATCTGAAAAACTTAGGGCAGTAGTATATGTCCTCATACCTTTCTTCTGGTATCTTTCGTTTTTGAACATAAGAAAGTGCAGGGTGTGAAGAGTCCAATTCAGAAAAATTTCTGAGATTTAGAATGCTGCTTTTTCTTTTTTCTTCTTTTTCGGGTAATTCTTGTTTGTTTCTGTTTTTATCTTTAAAGTTTTCGTATCTGAAATCTTGAAAAAGGACGGGAAACAAATCTTTGAGGAAATATCTAAATCCTTTAGATTCTCCGCAATTGTGGCATTTGAAATGCAAAGAGGATTTGTGCTCAAACAAATATCCTCTTGTTTTGTTTTTGTTTTTTTGGCTATCCCCACAGAAAGGACACCTGAATCTAGCCGCAAATGGCGAGTTAGAAGTTACAGAAAACTTCTCTAGTAGATTTGTGCATAGAAGTGCATATTTTTTTTCTAGCCACAAGTCGCTCATTGCGAGTCTCTTCAAAGTTATTTTGAAGATTATATGTTATTTTGAGGATTTTGTCAAGACTCTCCTGACTATTTTTTTGATTTTTGTTATCTTTAAGTCAGGAATTTGAGACGTATTGTTTGTAGGTGATATAGACTCTGACATTAAGAATCTTCTTTTAATTTTGACAGAACAAAGTTGTCTATTTCTATTTCTTCAACTTCAATATTGATGTTTTCTAGATACATGTTGTCTAATATGACAGGACAAAATTCCATGAACAAGAAGAATGTCTTTATCTGCTCTTTATATTCTGGCATCTTTATGTAGAGCATTTTAAATGCATTGAGTTTGCCAAAAACATTAGATAAGATGATGATGTGATTGAGTATCAGCCTTTGTTTTATCACGCCCGTCTTTTTGTAAGAAGATAGAAGCTTTTTGATGTATTTAAATCTTCCCAAATCATCATAGAATTCATTTGTATCAAAGCAGCCAGGATTGTCATAATTCCTGGCCGCAAAGAGAATAAAGTTTGAGTCGCTTAGGGGTTCTGGCATACTATATTAGATTGTATTAGGTAATTGATGAGAGTGCAACAAGAGTTTCTGATGTGACTCTTCCTGCTCGATCACCTGTTCCTACTGTTCTAACGGTCCATCCCGCATGGGCAGCCCCTGTTGCGTTCGCTGATGGCATTAAAGCAGGTGTGATTCCAAAAACACCAACAGCGGTGGTATTTGCGAAAATTGCGGAGTTTGAAGCGGGTGTTTGAACACCTATAGCCATGATTGTGAAGCTAGGAGCGTTGTTTGCTTGGTTGTTTCTTCCCCAGGTTGACATTTCTTTTCCTTTAGTCGTCTATAATTTTATCTTTAATCATGGCTTGTCTATGAACAAAGTCTCTATCACTGATTTCTTTTCTAGACTTTGCGTGACCAATTTTTTCTTTTACTTTATTTAAAATCTGCTCTTGCACAGGAACACAATTAGGAACTTTTTTGTCCTTTTTCTTTTTCATTCCTATTTGTTTATACCCATTCCAACAAACATTTTCAGATATCTTCTTTGAGTGAAGAATCTTAACTTTCGTTTTTGGTTTGTTTGTGATGTGAGTTTTTTCTGTTTTCTGTGCCATCGTTCTATGAATTTCGTTGTATAGATTTTCGCCGCTTTCTTTTTTAGCTCCCTTTGGCAATCCTCTATAAAAGCTTTCTTTGTCTCCCTTTACGACGAAGTCTCTCATTTTAGATGCGGATATTCCTTCTGTTCCTTCTGAATTAGGATCTCTTTTTCCGGCTGAAACGACCTCAATCTTGTTGAAATTGTATTCTTTTCCGTTATATCTATTTAATAATTTCTCATATTCTTCTTTTCTATCCTCACCCGCGACTACGACAAGATGTTTTACGCCAGATTTGTGGAGATCTTTGGCATGGTGCATGATTGTAGGCAGTTCCTTTGAGGCTCCTACAAGGTTTGTGTTAGGGAAGAATTCTTTGGCGTATTTAAGTTTGCTGTCAACTCCTAGGGGATTCTTTTTTTGATCTTGAGAATGTGAGAGAACTATTCTGTGATCCGCATTTCTTTTTCTGGCTTCTTCTTTAACTTTATCTACAAGTTTTCTATGCCCCTCTGTGGGTGGATTCATTCTACCATAAGATAATACGGCGACTTCTTTATTTTTCATTTGTCAAATTCTTTCTGAAAGCGCCCAGTTCAAAGTTCGCTTTGCTGAATTCTTGCCTATTTACAAGTTTTGTAGGTATTCCTTTATGGTGGACAACATACCCTTCAGGTGCAGTTTCTTTTCCGCCAATGTCTTGTTTGAATTTTGATCCGCCATCTAAATGATTTATCAGAGCATCCTTTGCATTTTGCAGATGCTCATGCAATTCAAATCCGGAATCAAAATGATTTCTATTTTTTCTGATGTGAGTAATAAGCAAGTCGTGTTGATTTGCAGTTTTATCTTTCGCACTTTGTGTTTTTAGTTTAGATACTTCTTTTTCTTTTCTTTCTTTTATATGATCTAATAGAGAATCTGTTGAAGGAATTCCGCCATTTCTTACCATTGAATTGATATGTGTTGATATATGAGAAGCAACATCTTGGGTGAAAGAAGAGAATGAGGAATTTCTTGTCATGTCATCTTTCAACTTCTTTGCCTTTGAAATTGATTTTCCGAATTCGGCTGACCAGCCCGAATTAATCTTTTTGATGGGAGTTGCATGATTTATGAAATGAACATCTGGGTGCTCTGAAAACCCGGGCGGAACAGAGTCTTTTTCTCCGATGTCTAAAGCAGACATGTTCATGTTCTGCAAATCATTTCCTGTATATTTTGTATGAACAGCTATTCCGATCTTTGCTTCTTTTGCTTTTCTTGTTTCTTCTTTATTACCATCAGTTCTGTAATTCAGTAGATTGTGTTTGAAAGAAACGCCCCTTTCTGTTTCAACTTTTGTGTGTGGAAGATGCATAATATCTCCCTGAAAAAGACCAGATTTAGGCGAAACTTTTTTAAGATGTTTCAGGGCGTGTTTTAAAATATCACCCAATTCTTTCGGATGGTTTTTGTCAATATCAGAATCTGAATAGTTTATTTTCGGTGTCTTGTTGAATAGGCTTTTTGTTGCAACAAAGAAATTTCCGTTTTCTGGATGGTGGCCAAAGACAAGACTCGGACTGCCATAAATTTTTGTATAGATTATCGTGCAAGATTCTTTTTCTGGATTCTTAAGCTTTTCATGAACAGCAAGTAGAGAGTCAATTGCGTGGTTTGCACCGAACTCACCCGAATTGAAATGTAGATCTTCTGGGTGTTCTAGGTGCTTGAGTTTCGTTTCATTTTGAATTGATTCTCGTAAAAATAAAAGTAGCATAAGGAATCCTGTCTCTTGTTTTTCGTTTATTTATAAATAATTTTTAAAGAAGGAGACTTAGCTGTGCCAAGTCAAGTAAAGCACATTATCATAGATTGTGGTTCAAATTTTTCCAAAAATTTTCTTGTTTTGGACGATTCTGGTATAGCTTCTAATATAACATCTACAACATTTTCTGCAAGATATAAAAAGACCTTCACATCAAATACTTCATATAGCTTCACGATTTCAAAGGATGTTGCAAATTCAATAGTTGCAATATCTCTAAATGACACAGAAACAAAAAACACTCCGGCTGGAACATATGTCTATGTAATTGAGAGAACGGATGGTTCAATAACAAAAAGACTCTATGAAGGTATTGCAACCTTTACACCTACGGTATAAGAATGATAACTGAAACATTACTCAAAAGAGTTTCACCACAAGCTAGAAACGAAATTGCAGCAGGAATTGTTTCTGCGTATCCTAAACTCGCAAAACAATATGGGTTAGACAATTCTCTTCGCAGTTCCTTTTTTATTGGACAGATAGCACACGAGTCGGGCAATTTCACAACATTTGTTGAAAACCTAAACTATTCTGTGGATGCGCTTCTTGCAAATTTCTCAAGAGAAAGAATTTCATCTGAACAAGCAAGATCTTTTGGTAGATCCGCTAGAAGGAGAGCAAATCAACAAGAAATTGCAAACATAATTTATGGTGGCGCCTGGGGATTGAGAAATCTAGGAAACAGAGAATACGGCGACGGATGGAAATACAGGGGTCGCGGTTTAATTCAGCTGACAGGATACGCTAATTATAGTGCATATGCAACCTTCAAAAAACTGTCAATTGAAAGGGCAATAGAATATCTTGAAACAGTAGAAGGTGCTCTAGACTCTGCTATGTGGTTCTGGTCAAGCAGAAGAGTTAGAGGAAGCACACTCAATCAAATAGCAGACACTGGATCTAGGGAAGAGTCCGTTGAAAGTGTTTGCAGAACAATAACTGTAGCAATCAACGGCGGCACAAAAGGATTTGAAGATAGACTTTTTAAAACCAGAATTGCTCGTTCATTTCTTGTTTAAGGATAGATAAAAATGAAACCTACAAATAGAGAAGAAATGAAAGAATATTGCTTAAGAAAGCTAGGCAAACCTGTCATAGAAATTAATGTTGCAGACGAACAAATAGACGACAGAATAGATGAAGCAATTGCTTATTGGACAGACTATCACTTTGATGGTTCTGAAAAGACTTTTTATAAGTATCAGATAACTCAACAAGATATTGATAATGGCTATATTGAAATGCCACAGAATATTATTGGTGTTGTTGACATTTTCCCAATTGGTGGCTGGACTTCAAATACTTCCAACATTTTCAGTTTGCAATATCAGATTGCCTTGAACGATCTATACACATTGACTTCTCAAACCATGGTTCCTTACTACATGACCATGCAACATGTTGAACTCATGCAACAAATTCTTGTAGGTATGCAGCCGTTGAGATATAACAGACATCTCAACAAACTTCACATTGACATGAATTGGAACAAACTTTCTCCTGGTTTCTGGATCATCATAGAAGCATACAAGGTTCTAGATCCTTCCGTTGCTCAAGATATGTGGTCAGATAGATGGCTTTTGAAATATGCAACACAACTTATCAAAAAGCAATGGGGGACAAATCTATCGAAATTTGGCGGCATGAAGCTTCCTGGCGGTGTTATCATGAATGGCGCAGACATCTATGAACAAGCAGAATCGGAAATTGAGAAGTTAGAGCTAGAAATGGTCAACAGCTACAGTTTGCCCGTAACACACTTCATAGGTTAACATGGCTACTTCAATTTACTTCAACAATATGGCAGTCAAGCAGAAAAAAGACTTCATGAAGATCTTATCATAGAATCCATCAAGATTCATGGCATTGACATTCATTATTGCCCGCGACAAATAGTTGGTAGAGATGAAATCCTAAGAGAACCAGAAATTGAAAAATTTTCTGGTTCATATATCATGGAAGCATATTTAGAATCAAATGAGGCCTTTGAGGGTCAAGGAGAATTCCTTTCAAAATTTGGGCTTGAATTGAGAGATCAAATTGAGTGGACAATTGCTGTTAGAACTTTCAAAAATGAAATTGCAAATAGAATCTATCCACAGCACATAAATCCTCTTAGACCAGAGCAACCTGCAGAAGGAGACTTGATTTGGCTGCCGATGTTTGAAAAGCCATTTCAAATTCAAAACGTCAAAGAAAAGAGTATTTTTTACCAATTCGGTGGACTTCCTGTATATAAAATAATGTGTCAATATTTTGAATATAACAATCAGATATTTGAAACTGGCATTGAAAAGTTAGATAATTACTACAATTTGAAACTCGCTTCAAACAATGTCATTGACATAGATTCAAAGGATTCTCAAGCAATGAACAGTGAGCTTCAAAGCGAAGGATCTTCTGTTGTCGTCTTTACAAATGATGATTTTGAAGGAAAGATTTTTTAATGATATCTTCTCCGTATTATAATGCACTCATAAAAAAGTATGTCACTGTATTTGGCACTCTTTTCAATGAAATTTACATCAACAGAGCTGAATCTACTCAAAACCAGCAAAAACTGAAAATACCAGTTCAGTATGGACCGCAAGAAAAATTCCTTGCAAGGGTTGAAGCAAGGCCAAATGAAATAGAGAAAACTCCAATTCAATTGCCGCGAATGGCTTTCATCATTACTGGTTTCAATTACGATCCCTCAAGAAAAAGGCAGACAACAAATCAGATTTCCTATCCCTTCATAGAGCAAAACGGCACTGTCACATACAGAAGTGTGTTTGTTCCTGTTCCTTATGATATTTCTTTCAGACTGTCAATTCTTTCAAAAACAGTAGAAGATTCATTGAGAATTGTTGAACAAATACTTCCACATTTCAGACCTGAATTGACTGTTACAGTGAAACTTCTTGATAAGATGCCAAACCACATTCAGAATTTGCCGATCATATTGAATTCAGTTGACATGTCAGACAATTATGATGAAGGTGATTTTGACAATGAGAGAACAATCATTTGGAATCTAGACTTCACGATGAAAGCAGAATTCTACGGGCCTGTCTCAACACCAAAAATCATCGAGATTGCAAAGGTGGACATGTTTACAAGTAACACATATCAAAATCCGATTGTTGAAGAAGCTCTACTTGCAGGAATAACACAGACAGGAAACGTCGCAAACACTGTAAATCAAGCAAAAAAGTATGAACCATCATATGCAAACGCTTTCAAATTTGATGATTTAGAAGAGCATGATTTTCCATACTTCGTATCCATAAAAGAAAACTCATAATGCCAGAAAAAAGAAAACAAGAAATATCAAAGAAATTGGAAATAAAATCTTCGGTTGATTATGCTGCAGAAGAAAAGTTACCTGCTGTTTTCAAGTCAAGTGTCACAGAAGTTATTGCTGAAATAAAAGAAGAAGAGGATTTAGACTTTCAAAAAGCTAGAGAAAGTATTGCGGAAGCTTTGACTTCAAGTTCTGAAGCGATCACAGACTTGCTTGAAATTGCAAAAAGCTCAGAAATGCCAAGAGCATATGAAGTATTGGGCAACCTCATAAAGGCCCAAGCAGATGTTAGCCTTTCATTGCTAAAAATTCATGAAATGCGGAAGGGTCTCAAAACAACACCGGATGCATCCGTTACGAATAACAGCAGCGTGACAAATAATCTTGTTGTCGGCTCTGCAAAGGATTTGCTGAAAATCGTGAAGCAAGCCAGTGAAGATGCCAAAAAAGCAGTAACTATCATTGAAGCAGAAGTAGAAAAAGAGGAAGAATAATGCCTTATTATGGCAACCCGAACCTTGTTTCTGATAAAGATTTTCATGAATACACAGAACATGAAATCCAGGAATTCATCAAGTGTAAAGAAGACCCCATCTATTTTTGTGAGAATTACATAAAGATCATTCATGTTGATAGAGGTATAGTCCCGTTCATACCTTATGAATATCAGAAAAATATCATCTCTACAGTCATCAACAATAGATTCACACTTTGCAAACTACCAAGACAGAGCGGTAAGTCAACAGTTATTGTTGCAATGATTATTTGGATGATTTTGTTCAATGAAACATACAATGTGGCTCTACTAGCCAACAAGCAGGATCAGGCTAAAGAACTTCTTGCAAGATTGCAGCTGGCTTATGAAAATCTACCGAAATGGCTGCAACAGCCTGTTTTGGAATGGAACAAAAATAGCATTGAGCTAGGAAACGGCTCAAAGGTCATGGCTGCATCAACCTCATCTTCATCTGTCAGAGGTAAGTCATTCAACTTCATTTATTTGGACGAGTTTGCCTTCGTTCCTAGAAACATTCAAGATCAGTTCTTCAATTCAGTGTTCCCGACCATCACTTCAGGTGAAACAACAAAGATGGCCATCACATCAACACCGAATGGTATGGATCTTTTTTACAAGCTTTGGGTTGATAGCGAAAACAATAGAAATTCATATAAGAGAATTGATATTCACTGGTCTGATACTCCCGGTAGAGATGAAAAGTGGAAAGAAGAGATGATTAAGAATACATCAGAACTTCAATTCCAGCAAGAATTTGGTTGTGAATTCTTGGGAAGCTCAAATACGCTTATTAGTGGATCTGTTCTTGCAAGATTGCCGTTCTTCGATCCAAAACAAAAAATCAACGATGTTAGAATTTACGAAGATCCTAAACCAGGAAATTCATATGCTCTTATTGCAGACGTTTCTCGTGGTGTCGGGCTAGACTATTCTGCTTTTGTTGTTGTGGACATTACAAAGGTCCCATATGAAGTAGTTGCAGCTTTTCATGACAACCTCATAAGTCCCTTGCTATTTCCTACACTCATTCATAATGTCGGCATGCATTACAACGAAGCCATGGTTGCTGTGGAAATCAATGACAATGGGCAAAGCATCATTGATGCTCTTTGGGAAGAATATGAATACACAAATATCGTATCTTCATCTGTCTCTGTTGGTCGTGGCGGTGTCAGAATGGGAATTGATGAAACAAAGCAAATGCGGCGTGGAATTAGAACAACCTCTCCTGTAAAAAAGACGGGTTGCTTGAATTTAAAAACACTCATAGAAACAAACAAGCTTATTCTAAAAGATTTCTATATCATTGAAGAACTTTCAACCTTTGCACTCAAAGGGACAAATTATGAGGCTGAACCCGGATATCACGATGATCTTGCAATGTGTCTCGTTCTTTTCTCTTGGATGGCTTCTCAGAAGTATTTCAAGGAAATAACTGAAACAGATGCAAAAGATAAAATTCTGATGGAAAATGAAAGAATTATGCTAGAGAAGATGACTCCTTTTGGAATGATTGCGGACGGGTCTTCTGTCATCAATATTCAGACGGGCGCGCCAGACGAAGATGAGTTTGATAGAGATTTTCGCTTATTTTTCTAAAATATTCTGAATTATAAATACATCTAAATTAGATTAAATCTACCTTTAGGAGAAAAATAGATGCCTTTTCAGCTTAGTCCAGGCGTAGAAGTAAATGAAGTTGATTTGACAACCGCCGTTCCTAGCGTTGGCACAACTCAGGGTGCTCTAGGTGGTGTATTTTCATGGGGTCCAGTAGAAGAAGCAACGCTTGTAACAAATGAAGAAGATTTGGTTTTCAAGTTTGGCACACCTACACAGGATAACTTTGAAACGTTCTTCACAGCTGCAAATTTCCTCTCATATACGGGCGCACTTTTCATCTCAAGAGCAGCCTCAAATACAGCTTTCAACGCGACAACAGGTAACGGAGCTATTGCTAATACTCTCGTAAAGAATCTTGGCAATTATCAAACTTCAACATTCTCCGGCAACACTTTCTTTGTTGCAAAGTATCCCAGCGATCTAGGAAATTCTCTTAAGATTTCTGTCTGTGCATCACCGAACGCATATTCTATGAACGTTGCACCGACAACAGAAACAAACACATATTCTGTAACATATACAACAGGAAGCAACAACGCCGTCATTTCAATTGTAGCAGCCAACACATCTGCTGCAAACTCTGCAGTTAACGAAGTTGTAGCTCTACTCGGTGTAGGTGACTTTGTTCAAGCGGGCAATACTTCAGTAGGAACTCAATTCCTCAAGATTTCTAACATCGGATCAGCAGCAGTATCTGGTAACACAGCAAACGTTTCAATTTCTTTTGCTTCGCCATATACCCTACCAGCCAACGTAACTTCAACAACACTCCCTCGTTTTTGGGAATACTACAACGTCATTGATTCCGCTCCCGGCACATCTACCTTCACATCTCAGAGAGGTGGCTCAAGAGACGAAATTCACGTAGTTATTGAAGATAGACTAGGTCGCTTCACAGGAATTCCAGGTCAAATTCTAGAAACATTCCCCTTCCTTTCTAGATCAACTGATAACAAGTCAGAACAAGGCGCATCAAACTACTACGTAAACGTAATTAATAACATTTCAAAATACGTTTGGTTTGCAAATCATCCAACAGGCATAACAGCAACAAATGCTGCTTCTATCACTGGCCTCTCTCTAAATAGACCATGGACAGGCACATTTGCAAACGGATTCAATGGAGCGAATGAGTCTTCAATTTCTGTTCAGGCTTTAGCAGCTGCATATGGTGTATTTGCTGCAGCAGATGAAATTGATATTTCTCTTGTCATGACAGGCAAATCTGTTGGCGGTGCAAGAGGTGAAGGACTATACAACCACATCATGGATAATATCGTTTCTGTCAGAAAGGATTGCGTTCTCTTTGTTAGCCCGGCGCTAGCAGATGTGGTCAATGTTCCTGGTAGGGAAGTAGACAACATCATAAGCTTCAAGCAGCTATTGAGACCTAGCTCTTTCGGGTTCATGGATTCTGGTTATAAGATGCAATATGACAAATATAACGATGTATTCCGTTGGGTTCCTCTAAACGGAGATATGGCTGGTCTATGTGCAAGAACAGATGCAACATCAGATCCTTGGTTCTCTCCTGCTGGCGCAAACAGAGGCATTGTCAAGAATATTGTCAAGCTAGCATACAATCCTGCTGATAGAGGTTCAAGAGATCTTCTATACAAGAATTACATCAACCCTGTTGTAAACTTCAAGGCGGAAGGAACAATGCTATATGGTGACAAGACACTGTTAAGCAGACCATCCGCACTTGATAGAATCAATGTAAGAAGGCTTTTCATTGTTCTGCAAAAGGCAATTTCTAGAGCAAGCAGATTCAGCCTGTTTGAATTGAACGATCCGTTTACAAGATCACAATTCAGAAACCTTGTCATTCCTTACTTGAGAGATGTTCAAGGTAGAAGAGGAATTACAGAGATCGGAAGAGCGTCGTGTAGGGAAAGAGGTTTCAGAGCCGTG
>OGVO01000212.1_pt1 | contig 10946 bp, 6 predicted proteins | sample 1575771 | NCBI WGS metagenome assembly OGVO01 (sample SAMN07581527, study PRJEB24739) | freshwater metagenome | place: Singapore | collected 2015-01 | reverse complement strand
GTTTCCCAGTCACGATAAACACTATCGTATCAGGTTTGTTTTACTTACTTTCTCCGCCTGATCACTGTGTTTCCATCTTCGGTGGCTCCACAAATAATTATCAGGGATTTTACGAACAGAGTCTTCGACTTTTTTTACTAGCAATTTTGTGAGTTCACCTTCTGCAAAATCTTGTGTTGATTTTGTGATCAATTCAAAATCCAATCGATAGTACCCACGTTTCACTTTATAAAAATGCGCATAAACAACAGCTGTATTGTTCATCTTAGCGCCCTTCTCAGGACCTCGCGCAAAAGGAGCCGGTTTCGAGAAAAAATTTGTCCAATAGGCTTTTGCAGGATTTCCCGGATTCTGATCTGCCACTAAAGCCAATGCATATCGGCTTCTTGCATATTGATGAAAGTTTTGTTTGAATTCACTGGCAGGAACCAGCAATGTGCCAAAACGACTTCTAAATTTGAAGATCATTTTGTCAAATACCTTATTACTTAAAGGCATATAAACTCCAATAAATGGAAATTTACTATCTAATGAAACTCCCAGATTTGCATACTCCCAGTTAAAGTAATGTCCACTTACAATTTGCACATTTTGTTTGCCTGCATATAAATCATTCAGCACTTCAATATTGCAACTGAATCTTTTTCTAAATGCCTTTTCCGAGATAGAAAATAATTTGATGGTCTCAATGAATGTGTCAACAAAATTGTGGTAAAACTTTTTTTCGATCTGTTTACGCTCTGCATCCGTCTTCTCCGGAAAAGCGATCAACAGATTCGCTGCTACTACTTTCTTTCGATATCCAAACACATAATAAAGCAATACATAAATACCATCACCAATCAGGTACAACAACCACCAAGGCAGTCGAGAAAGTAAGTAAAACAAACCTGATACGATAGTGTACATGAATCTTTGATCTTTGATTTTTTGATCTGTGATTTCTTGATCTATAAATTCCCCATCTGTGATTTCATTGTTTTTTTGACTTTTCACTTTTGACTTTTGACTTCCTCCAATCAAAGATCAAAAAATCAAGAAATCAAAGATTACAATATAATATTTTGTAACAAAGCACTCTTCTCCTGATGATCGGTATTGTAATGCAATCCTCTACTCTCTTTTCTAAATTGTGCTCCCTTTACGATCAGATAACCCACCGTGATCAGATTTCTCAATTCACATAACTGTGGAGAAACTTTAGTAGAACGATACAACTCTTCTGTTTCAGCATACAAAAGATCCAAACGCTTCATAGCACGTTCTAGACGAACATCGGTTCTTACGATACCTACATAATCACTCATGATCTGTTGTAACTCTTTCAAACTTTGTGTGATCAGGATCATTTCGCGAGGCTCTGTGGTTCCGGTGGTTTTCCAGTCGGGGATGCTGTGCTCAAAATCAATCTTTGTTACTGCATCGATGCTATCAAGATAACAACGATGTCCGAATACCATGGCTTCCAATAGACTGTTACTCGCTAATCGGTTAGCGCCATGTAACCCTGTGCTGGCACACTCACCGCATGCATAGAGATGACGAATGGAAGTGCGTCCGTATTCATCAGTTTTGATACCACCACAACTATAATGTGCTGCAGGTGCTACCGGAATCATGTTTTGCATCACATCCATTCCCATACTCAAACACTTCTCATAAATATTCGGGAAATGATGGATGAATTTGTCTTTGTCCATATGCCTACAATCGAGGTACACATATTCTGTACCGGTACGCTTCATTTCATTATCGATGGCACGTGCTACGATATCACGCGGTGCAAGGTCTTTACGTGCATCATAACGCTCCATGAATGCTTCACCATGTTTATTGCGTAAGATGCCACCATCACCACGTACTGCTTCTGTGATCAGAAAAGAAGGTGATGTGCCGGGTTCATACAAAGCAGTGGGATGAAACTGAATGAACTCCATGTTCTCAATTCTTCCCTTTGCCCTGTATACCATTGCAATACCATCGCCCGTTGCGATCTTCGGATTGGTAGTAGTTCTATAAGCTTGCCCACAACCACCTGTTGCCAGTAATGTGATCTTGGAAAGGATCTTCTCAATACGATGGGTATTCAGATTGAGTACATACACACCATAACAGGTAATATCAGCAGTAGATTTTGTAACAAGAAACCCTAAATGGTGTTGTGTCAGAATATCTACCACAAAACAGTGGTTGATCAATTCAATATTCGAGATACGCGCCATCTCATTCAATAAGGCACGCTCCATTTCTTGTCCGGTCACATCTTTATGATGGAGAATTCTATTTTCACTATGTCCGCCCTCTTTCCCTAAACTATACTCTCCTTTCTCATCTTTATCGAACTCAGCGCCATAAGAAATGATCTCACGAATTCTTTCCGGACCTTCTTTCACTACGATCTCCACTACAGATTCATTACACAATCCATCACCTGCGATCAATGTGTCTTCAATATGTTTTTCGTAACTATCGCGATTTTCATCCCATACACCCGCAATACCACCTTGAGCATATTTGGTATTGGTTTCATCGGCCTGTGTCTTGGTGATGACCATTACTTTTTTGTCGGGAAAATGACGAGCTGTTTTCAATGCATAGGTAAGCCCTGCAATACCTGAACCTATAACGAGAAAGTCTGTTTGCATAATCTGCTAAGATGCAGGCTCTACCCACGCATCATTTTCTTTTAATAAATTGATCAGCTCATCCACTGCCACTTCACTGTCTACATTTCTTTTGACCACTTCTTTTCCTTTGTACAAAGTGATCTTACCAACACCGCTTCCAACATATCCAAAATCTGCATCCGCCATTTCACCCGGACCATTCACAATACATCCCATGATGGCAATCTTCACGCCTTTCAGATGATTGGTAACTGAGCGAATCTTAGCGGTGGTCTCTTGCAGGTCAAACAAAGTTCTTCCGCAACTTGGACAAGAAATGTATTCTGTTTTGGAGATACGTGTTCTGGTTGCTTGTAGAATGCTAAAGGCCGTGCTGTTGATGAATTGTTCTACGGAAGTATTGGTCACATAATTTCTACCACTGGTATCGGCATTACCTGTTTCCGATTGTTGCAAGTAACTATTGACAGACATTCCAAAACAAACTCCATCCCCAAAGCCATCAAGCAATAAAGCTCCGGCTTCTGTTGCATAATGAATGAGGTGTTCATCTGCTGTTTGCCAATTACTGTCAACAATGATGACCACCGGATTTTTCACCTGCTGCTGCATCAATTCCACAAAACCCCTGCGTACAGAAGGCATGGCGTGATCATTGGTGCTGCTCAAACAAAGTACCACTGTTTTGTCTGCTGCCAGTTGTTGTAATTCATCGGGAGTAGCAAGTGTACCATCATTGTAACAATCCAGCATTACAAAATTCAGCTTGTTACTTTTCACTGTACCATTGAGATAAGTTTTCACATCATCAATGGGGAAATATTTTTCATGGTCAGTTGCATTTTTCCAGGTGGCGCTATCAACGATCACTTTTAAAGTGCCGGGTAATGCAAAATCAGGAATTTGATCGCCCGTGAAAATATAATCGGCAGCCATATCACTGATATTCCACTTGTCTGTAGCTGCATCATAAGTATAACCTACTGCACTCAGTTTTTCAGGAGTAAGCGTATCCAACTTACTGAGGTCTGCAATGACCACAGGCACTTGCTTTCCACCAATATTGCTTACTTCAAAACTTTCTCTGCGCTGATAGTTAAAAGGATCATAGGTGATCTTTTCAATAGCAGGAATATGTTGTGTTTGTCTAGCTGAACTCGTGTAACGTTTCACCAGATCACGACAAACGGGAATTTCAAATTCAGGATCTTCTGTTAAGCTCACACGAACGGTATCACCAATACCATCTTCCAATAGCGTACCAATACCTGCAGCACTTTTTACGCGACCATCTTCACCATCACCGGCTTCTGTTACTCCTAAGTGTAGCGGATAACATTCACCAAATTCAGCATCCATCTGTTGAATCAATAATCGATATGCCTGCACCATTACTTGTGGGTTGCTGGCTTTCATGCTCAACACAATGTTGTGAAAACTCTCATAACGGGCGATGCGCAGAAATTCCATCGCACTTTCTACCATACCCATCGGCGTATCGCCATAACGACTCATGATACGATCGCTGAGAGAACCGTGATTGGTACCGATACGCATGGCAGTTCCATGTTCTTTACAAATACGCACCAGTGGTGTAAACTTCTCTTGAATACGTTCGATCTCTTCCGCATAATCCGCATCGGTATACTCTATCAGTTCAAATTTTTTCTTGTCGACATAGTTACCCGGATTCACTCGTACTTTCTCCACTATTCTTGCAGCAATTTCCGCAGCATTGGGAGTGAAATGAATATCGGCTACCAAAGGTGTTTGATACCCTCTTTTGCGAAGTTCATTTTTAATGTTCAGTAAGTTCTCCGCTTCCTTCTTACTCGGAGCCGTGATACGTACCAATTCTGCCCCTGCTTCAATACACCGGATGCTTTGCTCCACTGTGGCGATGGTATCCATCGTATCGGTGGTGGTCATGGTCTGTAAACGGATGGGATGGAAATTACCCAGTAACAGATCACCAATACGCACTTCTCTGGTCTTCAATCTTTTATACTGTGTAAGGGAATGGCAGTATGCTTGCATAAATGAGATATGAGGTACAAATTTAACGTGAAATCACCTGACTTGGTGTTTAAAACGGATGGCTTTGAGACTTGTTCGGGCTTTTTCCGGATTTTGTAGTTTCTAACCCTACCGTAGTAATCACGAGTGTCATGTCGACGAAAGAGACATCTCTCACCGCTTGGGTGTTTTTCAATTTTTTTGTTTTTGTCATACCTGCTAGGGGTGGGAGACCCCTCCTACGTCGGGGTAACGAAGGAAACATCTGCGAGGTTCATGCTATGACCAAAGGCTATAAAAATGGCACGAACAAACAATGATTTATTTTTAAAAAAAGACCTGCATCCTCACGAATACAGGCCTTAAACGATAAACGCCAAAACAAAAATCTAAAAAACTTATTTCTTCTCTTTGATCCATACAGCAGACGATACCGGTCTGTTCTGGATGCGTTGTGGTGGTTCATTGGCTTCAGTAGGTAAAGTGGTGGTAGTTGCAGCAGGCACTTTCCCATCAATACGATTGGTACGTGCATAGTTTGGAATAGCAATCAACGGCGAACCATCTTCCCACTGTCCTTTAATAATCATCATTCCACGCAAGAAATTCTCTCTCCACTCAGTAGCCAATGGCTTGCTGACATCGATCGATTTATTGATGTCTTGTCCATCTGCAGTTTCCACGTTGTAGATCAATGGACCAAAACGAATCGCTGTTCTTCCAATATTCGCCTCAATGCGTGGATCGGCTTTGAACTTCTGTACTTCCATCGGCATCTCCAATTCTATCTTATCTCCTTTCTTCCAGGTACGTTTGATCATTACATATCCTTTATCGATCGTTACCGGAATATTTTTTCCATTTACTTTCAGGTATTTCAATCCCTTTACTTCTTTATCAGGAGTGTACAGTTCACTAGTGGTTCTGTTCGGTACACGTACATACACTGCAAACTCCTTGCTCACTTTCGGATTCACCGTAATCGCTACTGCTCCTTCCCATGGGTAATTGGTTTTCTGCACCATCTCCACATCCGTTCCTGCCAAGCGCTCTACATTGATGGTACTTCCAATGTACATGTTCACATACACTGCATTAGGACCTGTTACATATGTCCAGGTAGGCACCATCAATAACGTACGTGGAATATTACCAACGCAACATGGACAAACATGCCATGGATCTCTCGGTTGTGCTTCTGATAAACGATTGGTGTAATAGAAATTTTTTCCATCCAGATCTAATGAACCCAACAATGCATTGTACATCGTTTCTTCATACAAGTCTGCATATTTCGCATCATGATATGCCAGGTTCATTTTGTATTGGAAGAAGATCAATCCGGCACTGGAACATGATTCACAATACGCATTGTTGCGCAATGAATAGTTCGGACCAAAACCTTCTGATGTTTCACCACTACCGATACCTCCTGTGAAATAGTATTTCTTGTTGATCAGGTTATTCCAAAGCGACATTACTGCACTTTGATAATCAACATCACCTGTCTCAGCAGCTACATCTGCCATTGCCGAATAATTGTAAGTAGCTCTTACGGCATGTCCTACAGCTTCGTATTGTTGCTGCACCGGCACATGGCTCTGATCATACTCGCTACCGTTTTTACGGCTATCCAATAAATATTTCGCCAGCTTTACATAACTATCACCTCTTCCATTTCCTTCCATATCATTCACAAAGCGACCGAAACGTACCAGTGCTTGCTCCATTTCCTGATGACCATCATACCATTCTTTTTTTCCGGGCTCAGCACCAATATTATTTACCCAACAATCTGCAAGTTTCTTAGCAGCATCGTACAAACGCTTGTCTTTTCCATTGGTCAAAGTGTAGTGATTGATGGCTGACTCTATAAAATAACCTGCCACATACCCTTCATGATCGCCGCGGTTGCGTGGTGACCAACGTTCTTTCCAGCGAGTGGTATCACGTAATGTGAAAGCAGTGTGCAAGTAACCATCGGGCTCCTGTGCTGCAAGAATAATTGGGATCCATCTCTCCAGCGCATCTTTCATTTTTGCTTGTGCTGCAATGATCTCTTTATCACCTTGCGGATCTACCATCAATGCAATACAAATGGACTCTACAGTTTGGTGCACCCATGCATTCGAGAAAACATATCCTTTATGACGCTCGAAGGGTTGCCCCTTGATGGCTTTGGCTGCTTCAATAAAATTATCCAAGCCACCTTGTCCGATCGTAAGATCAGTGCGTTCATTTTGTGCAATGCAGTAAGGAATCCAATTCACGATCATCGCTTTGGCACGATCATTCCATAATTTATTATCAATCTTATACCGTTTGGTATATACCACATCCAATCTCTCTTTGGGTGGTGGGTTGTGTACTTTTACTTTGATGGTAGAAGTTTGAGTCAATCCACCCTCAGTTGCAGTCATTCCCAATTCATAATCACCAACCGCAGAAAAAATAGCAGTCCCTTTCAATCCATTGGGGTCACTGAACTGTACGTTACCGGGACCGGATACTTTTTTCCATTCAACTTTAGAAACAGGCGTTACTGATTTCACAGAGGCATCCAAATAAGTTTTTCCGTTGATCATCACATCTCTGTCGATACCCGCTGTTACCAATGGCTTTGGATTTGGAGAGTTGGGCGCTTTGGCCACCACCCATTCCAATAAAGTGGTAACACCTCGATCTGCAGAATCCAGATCAATACGCATGCGTGTGGTTTTCACTTCTTTGAATGTTGTGACATTGTATTGGTTGTTTTCTTTACCCATACCCTGTACATTTTCTACCGGAACAAAATCAGATCCATTCCAGTAAGTAATGCGATAGCTCTCAGGCAGGCGAACATTGTTGTTATAATTCCACCAGAACAATCCTACTTCACTTGTGCTAACAGGTTCTTGCCAGCTATACTCTACCCAAATATTGGCGCGTGGTTGTGGACGATTGTTACCACCTCCGGCTCCACCGGGACGTGAATTCCCGATGTTGACAGGTGTTTGCCCATCATTCAGTCCATTCACGCCAAAACCTCCCCTGCTGGAATTCACTTTGGCAACCAGTGCAAGATTGGGTTTACCGGTAATGGGCTGTTGTGCAAACAACGGTTGTACAAATGCCATTACGAGTAATAATCCTGTAAAAAGTTTTTTCATTTGTCTTCCTTTTTAATAATGATTTATTTGAGTTGTACAGGGTCTACATAATACATGCTCCTCACACCCTCTGGTGTTACCAATGCCAATTGTTCTTTTGTTAGCGTAGCTGTTTTCCACTGATCCGTTGGTTCCAATCTTACCACTGTTTTTTTGTTATTTAATGTGATGGGCAAGTTGAATCCTTTGATACAATTGGTATACCTATATTTCACAGTATTGCCACTGATCTCGAATTCAAAGCTTGGAATGGTGGTATCACGCAGGTATTGATCAAATACTTTACTATAATTGAAGCCTGCTTTTTGATTGATATAATTTTCTACCTGTGTTGAATTCACTGTTTTGTGATAAAAATCTTTATTCAGCCCACGAAGTATCTGTCTGAATTTTTCATCATTGTTCATGCTGTGTTTGATGGCATGTAGGAGATTACCACCTTTCGGATACATATCACCACTACCCTGTGCATTTACACCATAAGCGGGAGGAATAATAGGACGATCATTTCTGATACCTCTGCGAATACCAACATTGTATTCATTGGCTGCTTGTTCGCCAAAAATATAATCGATGAAAAGTGTTTCACTGTAATTCGTGAATCCTTCATGGATCCACATGTCTGCCAGATCGTTGGTGGTGATGTTATTTCCAAACCACTCATGTCCGCTTTCATGGATAACGATAAAATCCCATTTCAATCCCCATCCTGTTCCAGAGCCATCGCGTTTTCTGTAGCCGGGTTGGTACCAATTACCGTAAGCAACGGCACTTTGGTGTTCCATACCTGTATGTGGCACATCAATCAATTGATATCCATCTTCATAAAATGGATAAGGGCCAAACCAGTACTCAAAACTTTTCATGGTATTGTGTACTTCTTTGGGTAGGTAGGCTTTTGCTTTTTGTTCGTTGTAATCAAGTACCCAATAATTTAAATCAAGTTTTCCTTTTTCACCCTGGTATACTTCTTTAAAGTTGACATATTTACCGATGTAAGGAATAATGTTGTAGTTGTTAATAGGATTGATCACTTCCCAATGATAGCTGGTAGTACCATCTCCATGCGGAATGGTTTTCTTCAAACGACCATTTCCGATGGCCATCAAAGTATCGGGAACACGCATGGTGAGTGATGCACCTTTATCCGGCTCATCACTTTGGTGGTCTTTACAAGGATACCAAATAGAAGCGCCGGCAGCACCCTGACAGGTTACGGTCATCCATGGTCTACCGAGAGAATCTTTGGTGAAGGTCCATCCACCATCCCATGGAGCACGAATGGCTTCATGAGGTTTACCGCTATAATAAACAGATACAACACCTGATTGACCTTTTTTGAGTGCAGGCATATGGAGATGCCACACAGAATGTGTTTTAGCAAAAGTGATTTTCTTACCTGCAAATAAAACGCTGTCGATAGCAAGTGGATCCTTCAGGTCAATCTGCATCTTTTTTCCTGCACTGTTTTCAGTAACTGTAAAACCAATATTATTTGATCCTTGTAAGGTTTTTTGCAGGTAGTTGGGTTGTATGGCTATATCATAGCGTGTAACATTCCACCAACGGCGTTCAGGTGTAAGGGTACCTCTGAGTGTATCAGATTTCGTATAAGCTTTTTGACTGATGGCTTGAAATGAAAGAAGCACTGTAAAGCTTACAAAAAGCGTAATAAATAAGTGTTGTTTCATCATGATTGGATTTCTCCGTAATATACTCAGTTTATTAACGGCAAGACCTGCAATAAACTTTGCAGGCCTTGCCATTGCTTAATACCTAAAACCTAAACCTAGAGAGAAAAACCTTATTAGTAACCCGGATTTTGTTTCAGATTCGGATTTACCAACAATGAGTTCGCCGGAATCGGGAATATGTTTCTGAAAGTAGCAGATGGCTTATGTGAGAACCAGCTCTTTCTGTGGAACACACCGAAACGAATCAGGTCTTGACGACGTTTTGCTTCTGCCGCAAATTCCCAACCCAATTCATCGAGCATTCTTCCAAAAGGAATATCTGCACCACCTTCAAAAGTGGTTTGAGCTCCATTAGCCCACTCACCATATGGATAGCTACTACCTTGTTGTAATTGAGCCGCTGTTACAGTTGCTTTTGCAGGATTCGCAGCAAAGTTTCTTGCACGAACTTGTGTAACAATAGCTGCTGCTTCCGCTGCATTACCGGTGCGCAGTAATGATTCAGCTTTCATCATCAATACATCTGCATAACGCATCAGCGGGAAATCTACACTTGATCCAGCACGCATACCTGCTTTGATTTCATATTTACCGATACGGAAACCCTGATTATTTGTGCTAGATGCAATACTGGTTACTGTTTTCACATAATTGATCACTAGCGCACCTGTTGTTGCATTGTATTGAGGACCCATAATCCAAGTATCACGTAAGCGTCTATCATCGGGATCGTAAGTATCGATCCACTGAGGAACCGCACAGTTACCGCCCCAAGGTTGTACCTGCATTGGATATACCAACTGCATCAGTGGGTCTAATGTCTTCATGTGCATATTACTCTCAGTAGCAAAGATCTCATCATAAGGAACTGCGAAAATGATCTCTTTAGAATTATGGTTCGTTGAAGTGAAATTCTCTCTGTAAGTAGGAGTTAATACATACTGATTAGATGCAATGATATCATTACACTGCTGGATACATTCAGCCCATCTTGCAGTACCGGTATACACTTGTGCATTAAGGTATACACGCGCTAGGAATGCTTTTGCAGCCCAACGTGTCATACGACCATAAGTTGCATTAGATACTACAGGTGATAGATTGGGCAATGCATCATTAAGCTCTTTCACTACGAAATCATATACTTGCTGACGTGTTCTTTGAACCGGCAAGCTTGTGTCTTTAAAATCTGTAACAATGGGCACATTACCATGATTATCCAATAACAGATAGTAGTAGTATGCTCTTGCAGCTTTCAACTCCGCAATGATGGCATCCTTTCCTGATGTAATTGGAATTTCACCTGATTCAATCTGGAATAATACACGGTTAGCATTATTGATGCCTGTGTAACAACGATTATACAAACCATTGGGTTGACCTTGTGTAGGTGTCCATACATGTTCGTGCATACGACGATAAGTACCTCCATCTACCCTCTATCGTGACTGGGAAAC
>OGVO01000211.1_pt1 | contig 11011 bp, 20 predicted proteins | sample 1575771 | NCBI WGS metagenome assembly OGVO01 (sample SAMN07581527, study PRJEB24739) | freshwater metagenome | place: Singapore | collected 2015-01 | reverse complement strand
AGAAGCACGGGTCTTAGGTGCTTTCGTCAACTACTACCTCCCGTTTCGGAGGTTTCCATCCTACCCTGCTCCCATCTTCGTTAAGTTCTCTGATCATCCAGAGCAACTGAGCTTGCTCCTTCATCTTCTCTTTCCAGTCGTCTCCCCATGCTTGAACATATTTCTCAGCCACCAGTTCGTAGCATTCACGGGAAGAAGTAGCTTCGTTGATTAGATGGTAGGCAAACATTGGACCCTTGCCCTTGATGCCCCCAACGTTATCAACCCCATCACCAGCAATCATCTGGTAGTAGAAGAACTTGTCTCCAACACCAAACACTTTACTGGCGGACTTCTTCTCAAGCCAACCAAGCTCATCTACTTCAAGAGGGCCAATAGCTGCTTGCTTTCCAACCTCCCACGAATAGTGCCAGCCGGGACATTGACGAACATCTTTGTCACGAGAACAAATGATGGTGTCTTTTAGGCCCTGCTTCCATCGAGAGTATTGATAGATGCACATGGCATCATCAGCTTCTAGACCATCTTCGTTAATGTTAGTAGGATAGCTACCAAGAATGTAAGATAGAAGGTTATAAAAATGATATGGCTTGTCAGTTTTACGCCCCCCTTTATATTCTTTTTCTTTGGCAGCTTCGACACGAAAGTTTTCCACGTATTCTTTAGGTGGAGCATCTTCACGTTTCCTCTGTTTGTTAAGAAGTTTGTTGATCCTTTTCGTATTAGTGAGGAACAGAAGGGGAGGCTCTGTGGCCTCCACCTCGTCACAAATAAGTTTGATGCGTTCGTCTAGCAACCCCTGAGCGAAATCCCAAGAACGAGGAGTAATAACACCATCATCTTTAGTCTCGGATGAGAACCCAATCTCATAGAGGAGTATATCAGAATCTATGAGGGGTTTCATTACCAATCCTCTTGTTCGTCCTCATCCGCAGAGGCCATGGCAGGGGCCTTAGAGGGCTTCTTCTCTTCTTGGCTACCTGCCTTAGGCTTAGGGGCTGAACCCCCTTCTAGGGCCGTCTCAAGGGCGCTGCCGGGGTAATCTACAGCATCTTTAATCTTGTTCTGCAACCACTCAGGCATTCCTTTGAAAACCTCAAGGTCAGGGTCGTAAAAGTCCCAGACAAGCGGAGGGTTCTTGAGTTCAGGGGCCTTGGCTGCTTCCTTGGGACGCATAGCCGACACGTTAGCCACCTTCTCGTAGATACGATCAACGCCCGGACGTTTGTCAGCTTCTTGAACGATAGTGACAACACAGGGAGCACCGATCAGCTTAGACCAGTCACCATCTGCTTTGTCGTCAGGGTCAAGGGCAAAATAACGCTTGGTGGACTTAGCAAGATCAGCTTTGAGAGACATGAAGGGAAACTCTTCCGACAGCCAACGCGGCTTGTCTTCAAGATCATTACCTTCTTCATCTTTCATAAACTCATCCAAGAACTCATAGGTGAGGCGGATGGTGAGACGAGGCGGCTTCTCTTCACCTTTGTAGGCGCGTTGAGGCTGAACGCCAAGGATCATCATCTGAACGACACGAGCAGGGTACGACCCTGCCTCAAGAGGGTCAGGACGTTTACGGTCAGACGAGGAAGCTACGGGAAGTTTCTTTGCATTAAACATTATTGTTCTCTTTGTTAATGGATGGAAGCGTAGTTTGGCCCGAATTGAATATCACACCCAATCTGGACATTAAGTTTAAGTTTATCATTTGTGGCTTGAATAGCATCAAGCAGCAGTTGTTTCATTTTATCTTGATTACCTTTCTTGATTTCCCAAATACCCTCATCGTGAAAAGTTGCAGTGAGTTGTCTTCGTCGTTTCAACACTTCTCTGATCCAATTGTCAAACACCCACACACCTGAAGACTGATTCACCGTACTAAATATATCTTTCGTTGAACGAAGCGAGTAGTACATTTTGGATACTGGGTTGAGTACCCAATCTTGCCCCATCACTTTCTTGATCTTGCAATCTTCAGCGAACTTCTTGACAGACCAATTCAAACCCCAATACACATCAAGAAGACGTTTAGCTTCTTTGACTTCAACCTTAAGATCACGAGCAAGTTTAGCTGCACCAATACCATATGTGCTTCCGTAGTTCACCGTCTTCCATGTCTTACGGATAGCATTAATCTTTTTGATCTTAGCTTTCTCTTCTTCGGTTAGGTCATCTCGATCTTTGTTCTTAACGAAGAAGTCAATCTGTTCTTGAGTAACAGCACCACCACGCTTGGCGATCGTCAAATGCGGGTCGAAACCCGGAACAGACATCTCTTTGACATACTCAGGATCATAGTCATACATGAAGTGCTTTTTTGTGTTGTCTTCAAGACTATTAAGGTCTGCACCACACAACTCATAATCTTCTCGTGCAATTAGACAACCCCGAACATCACGACCATAAGGCTTATCAACACCGGGGAGGTTTACTACGGTCGAGTGTTTAAATCGTAGAGTATTGGTGAGTCCTTGAACTCTGGCCCTAAGAAATCCTTCATCGTCCACATTCTCGAGGAAGCCTTTGAGGATTCCAATCCTGTGCTTAAGAATTGAAAGACCTGCGAGTTCATTAATGGCAGGCTCTTTCTCTGCAAGCTCCAGAACACTAGGACAAATATCAGGGCTGTTAGGAAGTTTGACTTGCGGAATTTTTCTTTCTGTACCATCTTCCTCCTTGACAAACTTGAATGTAATAGGTTCCCAACCTAAACTGAATAACCAATCTTTGATTTGGTCAGAGCTGTTTGGGTTGGGCTCCTCTTCCTTTACAGGAACATATATAGGCATTGAATGATCTTTTGTCAAGCCCTGTTCTCGTAAATATTTTTGCCACTTAGCCCCCTCAACGGAGAAAGTTCCGTCTTTCTTATACGGTTTAGCTGGTGGCTGCTTAAGCTGCTTCTTGATAACTTTAGGCATCACAGCTTTAAGCGCGTCTATCTTGGGCTGCTGTTCCCCCTCAAGACGAGACAGCGCCTCTTGGCAATACGGAATGTCAAGCTTCCATTTACTACGTTCTTGTTCTCGTGCACAGTCTGCTTTAAAGGACAGATAATTAACTAATCTAAGTGCACCTTCAGTAAGGCCGAGTTCGTCCATCCCAGAACTCCCCCCATCTCTCAACAGCTTTCTGACAAAAAACTTGGTAAGCTTCTTCTGGGGTATCAAAGATACCGAGGTATTCCTCTGCACAGAGGGCTTTCCACTTATTTCTAAAGGGGTAGACCCCACGATACCCACTAGAAGAACGAACTTTTAAGCTGTTTGCGAAATTTTGTCCATTAGTGGCCAAACGTAAGTTCTCAATCCTATTATCTAACTTATCGCCATTAATGTGATCAATGTGCATGTCAGGCACTGAACCGTGAAACTTTGCCCAAACTATCCTGTGAGCAAGGTAGCTTATGCTCTCGTACTTAACTCTTAGGTACCCGCTTTTTGCAAGAGTTCCTGCTGGTTTCTTGTTTTTCCAAAAAAGAAATCCTTCTTGGTAAGACAGCTTTGGGAAATCATGGTTAATCGGAATATATTGCATTTAGGTAACTCCTTTGTTTATCCCAAAGTTTTTTGTTGATCTTCACATCTTCTTCACATCGGTGCACATACTCCTCAAGTGTGAGGTTATGCCAGTCTTTAATCTCTGGTTTCTCTACACCAAGATCACGACCCCACCATTCAAGTCCGTGTAGTTGTCTCTCAGGATAGAGATACCAACTTAAGTAGAGAGTGTCGATGATCTTAGCTGTGATCTTGATGTTAAGGACACGCTCTAGGTTGGGGATGTCCCATCCATACAGATTGTGCCCAATCAAAACTTTCTGAGAGAGAAGCCAGTCTTTCATTTCCTCGTGAGAGGTCAGAGAGACAACCTCCCCGTCCTCTTCATACGAGAGGACATAGAACTTCGTCGGATGAAGGCCATCACCTTCGCAGTCCATAACTGGCACTTAGCTCTCCTCATTTTCTATCCTAACAACATTTGACAAACACGTACAACACCAGAAGCCCATTCTTCCACGAGGATAGAATTTGCTGTTACAGCCTCCCATCCGGGCAAAGGAATAACAGACAACACATCTGGGTCAGTGTTATTTTCTAAGGCTACAATAACCTGATGCCCAAACATTTCTACTTCTTCCACATTACTTGGGTGGTAGGTGAGAGTGTTGAAATAGGTAATATCTACACAATCTCCCTCCTGCTTCGCTAAAAGCGAAGAGGGGGTTGAGTTTCCCCACTTATGAACAATCTCTTCCATCAGATGTCATCCTCGTCTTGAGGCATAAGGAGTGACCAAAAAATAACCACTCCGATTAGAGCGATTCCTAGTGCTTCCCACATTATTTTTCCTCCGTGGTGAGGGCGGCGCGGTTCTGACTGCGCGGCACCACTGAGATGTCGATCACCTTGACGTAGCCATCGACCTGCAAGTTCCAACCAAGACGCCCGTGCGGTTTTCCGGCGACCGGACCAACGACCTTGGCGTTCAATGCGGTGCAAAGGTGGTCGATCAGATCGAAGGCAAGAACGGCCTCGTCTGTCCACGGCACGGCGATCAGGTCGCAGTCCCGTTTCATGGACCCATGCAACCCCACTGCGTAGCCACACTCGCGGGCCACTTTCCAGATCAGTCGGAAGTCGGGCAACGCAGGATCGACCCAGCGGGGATCGGGGTTCTCGTATTTCGGCGGGGCGATGAAGTCGGGCCACACGGGCTTGCTGTCGGCGTCCGTGGGGGCGAGACGATCAAGCTGCATATCCCATTGGGGCGCTGTCTTGGCTCCTTCCACGATCTTTTGTAAATGCGGTGCTAAGGAATAGTCCGTTAACACGTCAGTTTCCTCATGTTCGCTTTTCGGCGTTTCGTTGACATGTGCGGCGTCCGTGATGGCGGCGCGGAACTTCACGCTTGCCGCCATGAGCAAAGCCGTTTCGACCATGCCGCGCGGCATACCCAAGTCGATACGGCAGGCTTCGCCTGATGCTGAAAGGTGCAACCAGTAGTGGCCGTTATCGTCTGGGCCTTCGATGTGCATGTTCGCGTCTTTTGTCCTGACATGCGTCATTTGCCTGCATCCTGATGGTGAGTGTATTGCAGCTTGCGCTCCCAAACGCCGATTACGTCTTGCACCGAATAGCCGTGCAATTCGTCTCGGCCCATTGCCATGAGAACGGCGTTAACGTCGCGCAACTCCTTTGCCAGAAGATCACGATTGGACACGCGCGGATTGACCGGATGATAGCTGTTGTATCCGTGCCGCAGGATTTTCCCGACGACCTGAATGACCTCGCCACATTCCTCGGCCAGCATTGCAAGGCGTTCAGCTTCGGCGGGAGTGAGTTTGTTGAAATGGGTCATTTGCCTTCCTCCGTGGTGGCGGTTGCGGACAGGGCGTGGAGCAGCGTGTCCATTTCAAGGTTCGGCTGGATGTTGCTGACGCACCATGAGGCAAGCGCCTTCGACACCACCGTCAGCTTCTCCACCTTGGCCTCGGCGGCTTCGGCGCGGGCTTCCTGCTTCTCCGCGTGGGCGAGACATTTCTTGGCGCTTTGACGACAGTTCTCTGCCCATTGTTGCAGTCCATCCCGCTCCGCCCGCAGCGCGGCGGCGAAGTCAGTCATGTTGAGAGTTCCTTCTCATTATCCCTGAAGCGTTGCTGAATACCGGTTAACCAGCTCCAACTTTCACCTGTTTTTATTGAATGTATGGATGAAGCACTCACTCCATATTCCCTTGCCAGCCCCCTCACAGACTCCCCAACCCTAAGACGAGAGGAGACTTCTAGTACTTGTCCTTCTGTTAATTTTGACAAATGTTGTTTTTGTCCTCTAGCCTTTCCTAAAACTTTTGACCTATGTATCGTATTCTCCCTCTGACTGCACCATTCAAGGTTCTCAACACAGTTGTTTGTCTTATCCCCGTTTTTGTGATTAACTGTTTCAGCAGTTTCGGATAAAAAGTGTTTTGCTACAAGTCTGTGTACAGAATGATGAACACCTTTGTTGTTCTTGTATAACCCTACTGTGTAATAGCCATTTGCGGTTGGGCAAAGAGACAGCTTTTTACCTTTTCTTTTCTTTAGGTAAGGTGAGGTGGTAGCACTTACAAGAGGGACTTCTCTGTCCAAAGACCTAACCGAACCCCTATTAGAGACTTGGTAATAACCTTCATAACCAATAATGTCTTTCCAGACTTCTTCATACATTTTTAAAACTATCCCGAAATCTTTGACAAATCTTGCGAACATTATCTTGAGTGAGGCCAAGTAGGGAGGCAATCTCTGCATAGGTATTACCTACAACAAAATAACCCAACAAAACTTGCCTGTGCTTAGTGTTAAACACCTTAGACACATATTGACGAAGATTGGGCTCTTCCTCATAAGCTAGAAGATCACTCTCCAACACTAGATCAATGTCATACATTGGGGGACGTTTCTTAAGCTCACGAAGGTGTGACCAGACGCAAGAGAATAAAACTTTAGTGAACCAACCTTTTAAAGGCCCTTTCTTCGGGTCGTACTGATGTTGGGAAGAAATGGCTTTTGTGAAAGCCTCTTGCACAATCTCCTCTGCTGCATCAAAGTCTTGAACGTAGGGCCTCACCTTGAAGACAAAAGCCCTACGCTGCTGCTTATACAATTGCTCTAAGTTCATAGATAATCCTCTAAGATTTTATCGGAGAAATCTACTGGCTTAAGCATTTCTTGCACAATTTTATAGAGCAAACTGTATTCATTCCAACCATGCTCATACACATCCATAAAGTCTTCCTCCCCAATACCGGGATGATCAAGAGCTTTTACCATAGTGGCCCATGTAATGTAGTCAATTACATGTGACTCTTCAAAAGACTGAAGAATGTCGGCAAGAGCTGATTCTGCAATAGTCTTATGCTGTTCAAAACCCCCTGCCGGATAAGCTAGTTCTGCGTATCTCATTAGGATTGGATGGATCAAAGGTAGTCCTCCAACTTTTTGTGTTCAAAACCTTTGAAAGACAGGGCAGACTCAAAAACAGCTTTCATGCGCCTCGTTCTTTCGTCGTAATCCCACCCAAACTGGTGGACAAGGTCCCCACCCGGCAAATCGCAATACTCCTTAAGTGTTCTCCAAATAAGATTATGAATCTTACGGTGATCTTTTAGAGCGCGCCGCACTAAGTTTTTTACGTAGATATACCACTCTTCAAGCTCTGCTCTGGTCTCAAGACCAAGCGTCTGACCTTTAACGTAGTCTATGATCATTGGGTGGTACATTACAGATACTCCTCTAAGGTTTTGTCAGACAGGTCTATAAAAGGCACTAAATCCCCGTAACGATAAACGTTGTGGCGGCCATTTTCCCAGTCTACAGAAAAGGGGAAGTAGTTTTCATCATCTAAAAACCCCTCTTCAAACTCTGCCAGACCAAGATTGTACTCTTCTTCGTCGAAATTGGTGACTGTGCCAACAATATCGTGTGGGTTATTATTTGAGTGGGACCACTTATGTTTCCCCCTTTCAGACATTATCACCTTGACGCCTACAGGAATCCTCATAGGTAATCCTCCAAAACTTTTTCAGAGAAGTCACACAGTACTTCTAAATGCTCATAGTCGTAAGTGTTTAGGGAGTCGTTTGACCAACGGACAAGGCAATCTAACGCATAAGGCAAACCCCCATGCTTTCTCTCGCTTTCGAGAACAACTCCGATCAATTCGTGGGGATTATCCTTATAATCACGAAAAACAGCTCTGCCCTCAGCAGACATTCTAACTTTTGCACCAATAGGTATCATGTTACACCTCTACAAAGCGTCCTGTGTTCTTGTTATAGAACAGTTGATATTTACCTGAGCCACCGAACATACGATCTTCGAGGACACGAAGCTCCCGTGTGTTACGAATTTCGTCAGGAAGGTCTGGGTCTTTGTTGCCCAGAAGCGCCAGCATCAGGTGACAGCTACGTTGCATAGCACGAGAACCAGCAAATTGGGATGAGTAGACAGACCCACCCATTTCGTGAGAGCAGTTACCAAGGTCTACATATTGACCCTGCTTATAAAAGCTGTTACGTTTGTCTTCTGCAATCTGACCCTCAGGGGCTTTAAGGTGGCAGAAGATGAAAGCAGTAAACTGCATGTCCGCAGCCATAGCTGCAAGTTCTTGTGCGAAGTTTTGTAGCAGGGTGTTGGCGTCCGCAGAGTTGACACCATTGGACATAGAAGTAACAGGGTCAATAAACACTGCCTTAACACCCATATCCGCAGCCGCTGTAATATCTTTCTTCAAGCTTTCCCAGCCAAGATACTGATAGAGGTTAAGCATGTAAAGCTTGTCTTTCATGATTTGACCAGCTTCTTCATAGGCTTCCTCGTCAAAAGGAATTTTAGGGTCGTGGAAAATCTTGCCTGTAAGTTGATTGGCAAGAAGCTTGTAAGTCATTACGTTGGGCTCTTCTGGGGCAGCCATGAAGATTTTAGCGTTGTCATGGGCAATGAAGTGTGCGCCAAGGGCGTTCTTCACTGTAGTTTTGCCCATCTTAGTGCCAGCACCAAGGTAGATAGTTTCACCGAGTCGGATGCCACGAAGATCGTCATTCATCTTTGCCCAAGGCCAAGACAACTCACCAAACTTGGCGGGCTCTTTAGCTTTGTCGTGTATTTCAAGAGCAGTGACAATACGTGTGTTTTTCGGAGCCTCTGCATGGAAGGCCAAAGCATTATAAGCAGCTTTAGCTTTCCCTTCCATAAGAGCCTGATTAGCGTCTTTAGTTGGGAGCTTAGCACTCTTGGCATGAGGAAGAGCAAGCATTGCTTTCTCTACAGCTTTGTGACCTGCTTCATCATCATCAAAGCACAGGATAACCTCTTTGAAGAGGCGACGAATATCCTCCGCATGTTTCGTGAGGGACTTCTTTGCGGAGGCTGCTCCATGGGGGAGGGAAACAACAGCAGGATGGTATTCAGAATCCCCATGCATCTCGTAGATACGGTCAATAGAGGCCATATCTTCTGGCCCCTCGGTGACAATCAGACGATAAGCACCCGAGGACTTAGCGTTCTCCCAGTTTAACAGATCGCAGTCACGAGTGTCACCAATGTTGTAAGGAGGGCAGCTCTTGTCCAAAACCTTAACATGATAGCCCGTGTGTTTGCTTTCTTTGGTCACAGGCCAGTAGATAGCTGTAGGAGTCACACCGTCTTTCTCAGACATGGACACATGGGCACCAAACTTCTCTAAGGTAGAGGCCCTAAGCTTACGCTCTGCAACACTTACAACAGGGTAGGAGGAAACTTCTGCAATCTCAGCAGCAATCTCCTCTGGGGTTTTTTCCTTCCTCTTGGGAAGGTTATCGACGGTTCGTCCGTCACCATAGGGGTCTTTAACGAAGGTGGAGCAAGCAAAACAAAACCCGCTCACACTACCATCGTCTTGGGCGAAAACTTTTAAGGCCTTGCGTGTTCCACAGGTATGAGGAAGTGCGTCGATTTGAATGCCTGCCATTTTATCTCCTTACAGGTAGTCTTCTAGTTCTTTTTCGATTGTTGTAGGAAGAAAGTTAGAAGCTTTCCATCTTGCCGATATTCCACACTCTTTGATATAAAGATCACCACTTTCTTCCTCAATTTCTGCTATTTCAACAGGAGCATAAGGATTGATTCCTTTCCTTCTTGCCCACCTTTCCCAATTGTCTTTTTGAAAGCCCCACAAAGTCGTCTTACGAGTTACCTTCTGTCCAACTTTAAACATTACAGATAGTCCTCCAATGTTTTGTCCAGAAGCTTCACAGGCATAACATCTTCCACCCTGAAAGTGTAGGTGAATGAGTGTAGGTTGCCAGAGGGTAAAATCATCCTAGCTTCTACGAGAGGTTCCCACCTGCTCTTCCAAGTGACCATATAGGTTGGGAACTCCTTTTTCTTGATTCGGTCATAAGCTGCATTACGCACACTTCTTGTGTTATTAACTAACACAATCTTTTCTCCGTAGTTCACAAGTATTCCTCCAACTTTAGGTCTAAGTCTACAGGCGAGAAACAATCAGAGTAAAGGTGAACCTTTTCCACCTTTCCTCTGAGTGAAGGCGGAGGGACGCATAGGTAGATAAGCTTCCCTTCTTCTACATAGGAATCAATCACTAAAAAAGGTTTTGAGAGGTCTACACTATAAGTCTTTGCCCAGTTTGTGTAGGCAAAGCTTTGGTATCTTTTGGGGTCTTTTTCGGAGTCAAACTTGATGTACATTACAGGTAGTCCTCTAAAGATTTTGTCAGGGGTCCAATAACAACCTCAAAGTTTTCTGATGCCCAAGGCCCGTCATTGACACAGCGAAAGACAGGTCCCCCATATCGTATGTAGTCTATACAAAAGGTGCCTTCTGGATCAAGCCCTTGATTCTGACAAGCCTTTCTCCACCAAGCTCCTATACAACCTGACTTTCGTCTGACATACATTCCAACTTTTAGTTCCATAACGCCTCTCCTATATGGGAGTTAGACACCCCCTTGTCAAGGGGTGTCGAACAGATTTTTACCACGGAAGATGTTGAGGTTGGGTTTGTCCCACTCACGAGAGTAGATGGCATACTGGATATTACGCACACCACGCTTGATGTTTTCTTCGGTAGCCCATCCTTGGAAATGTTGATACCAGCGACCAAGTATGACAGGAGCGTAGGCTTCAAACCCAAACGCACTAGCCGAGGCAAGCAGGTCAACAGGAGAACGCAACGTCTTGGCATAGTCACGAAGATGGACCAACACACCAGCCCACACTTTGATGCGCTCGAAGTCAAGCGTTGACTCAAGAGCGCGAAACTCGATGGAGCCATACTTAAACAGACTGGTGACATTGAGGCTAGCATAACGAAGGTCTTCGTTCTCAAGGATACGAATATCCTCCTTCTGAATAAACTCTACAAGCTTATCGAGCGAGTAGGAAGCATCAGACATACGAAGACAGAAGTGATTACCGAGACGAGACTTATCACAGAAACGAAGCAGCACCTCTTCCAACATGAAGTACGAGC
>OGVO01000210.1_pt1 | contig 11074 bp, 17 predicted proteins | sample 1575771 | NCBI WGS metagenome assembly OGVO01 (sample SAMN07581527, study PRJEB24739) | freshwater metagenome | place: Singapore | collected 2015-01 | reverse complement strand
GTTTCCCAGTCACGATAACGGTGGGGGATGAGTGTCAGAACTTGGTGGCGATAGCACCCTTCAACACCGGGCAGATAACAAGTCCACAGAATGGCAATAAAGTTGAGTTTGGACTGCCGTGCCACACATTATCAAGCAATGAGCATCCACCGAGTGTGACAATTTCATACGGCATCCAAGGCAGCATGATTGGCAGGGCAGACAAGAATGGCCCGCAGGGTGATGGCGTGAACGAGGATGTGTCCTTTACTCTGAACACGACAGACCGCCATGCGGTGGCGCATAGAGTATTGTTTGAGCCACGCAGTCAAGATGGTGTGCCGAGGATTCACGAAAGCGAGATAGTGCCGACATTAAATACTGCACAGGGCGGGCAACGACAACCATGTATAGCCTCAAACTACACTGTCCGCCGCCTAACACCAACCGAGTGTGAGCGACTACAAGGATTTCCGCCAGTAATGGAAGTGAGGGTTAGCGAAATGACAAGGGATGAATATATTGCTTACAATTTGGCGGCCGGTAATATATCTGTCGATTTTGAAACAGGACAAGTTTTTGCTTTTCGTGGGCCGGGCGGTAGGCGGTTGGCCGAGCCAATAGCACTAGATGGAACAGTCATGCCAAGTGGTTATAGGGTCGTTTCTATCCGGTGTGGAGAAGTAAAAAAACAGTGTCGCATTAATAGGGTTGTATGGATAGCAGCTAACGGTGTGCCGCCGGATGGAATGGTGGTGGATCACATAAACAATGTCAAGCTAGATAACTCATTGTCTAATTTACAACTACTTACACCGAAAGAAAACAGCACAAAGGCTAAAGAAGATGGGTGTTATTTAACGGGCGATGACAACCCTCAAACAAAAATAGGCGAAGAAACAGCAATGCAGATTTGCGACGATTATAAGCACGGCGAAATAACCATGCGAAGCCTAGCAGAAAAGTACGGCATAAGTAAAAGCCGCGTTCACCAGATTATCCACAGCAAAGACTGGACAGACATCCCTGGCGCATCAGATACAGGCAGATACAAAGCGTTAGGCAATAGCGTAGCAATCCCTTGTGTGGCGTGGATTATGGGGCAGATAGCTTTGGCAAAATTATCTAAGGAGGCATCGCAATGGACAGGCTCCACTGCCATAAAAAAAAGGACAAACGCTTAGCGGCCATACTCGCCCTAGCATATATTGTGCTCATATTTGTGATGTATATGCACTCGCCCAAGCAGGCAGCGTATTCCGCAAGCCGATACGTCAGATACACCGTACAGGGCGGCGATACGCTCTGGAATATTGCCAAGACCCGTAGCGGCAATCGCGACATCAGGGCGGTTGTGTGGGAGCTGCAGGAGGTTAACGGGATTACGCCGGTGATTAGACCCGGGCAAGTGATATGGGTGCCGGAGGTGCCAAACAGATTTTATGAGGGGAGGGAGAAAAGCGATTGAGTCAATTCATCCACGGCGATTGCCTAGAACATATGAAGCAGATGCCCGACAATGCCTTTGAACTCGCTATAGTTGACCCGCCGTATCGCGACGAAAATCAACCAACAAAAGACATGAGAACGAATGGATCAATGAAAAGCCTAGAGGGCAGACCGCCAGAAGAATACTGGAAAGAGTTATACAGGGTAAGTGTTAACCAAATTATATGGGGCGCAAATAACTTCCAACTACCGCAATTTAAGGGTTTCGTGGTGTGGGAAAAAGGAATCCCTGAAAATTTTACAATGTCTATGGCTGAAATAGCATCCTTGTCGGAAGGACTGGGGACTATTTCAAAAATCTACAAATGCAGAGCGTCGGGGCAAGGCAACAGAATCCACCCCACCCAAAAACCCGTTACCCTCTACAAATGGCTACTTAAAAACTACGCAAAACAGGGCGACAAAATCCTTGACACACATGTCGGAAGTGCAAGCAGTCTAATCGCCTGCCATCTGATGGGGTTTGAATATTTAGGCTTTGAGATTGACGAGGAATATTACGAAAAAGCAAAGGCAAGGCTTGAAGCGATCAAGGCACAGACAAGCATATTTGATATGGGGGTAAGTCATTTTTAGGGAAGGAGGTGATGCCATGACCCGCAGGTACTATCTCGCGCTGCTGATAGCGCACCTGACATTACGTGAGGGGGTGAGGGGTTGAACATGGAAGTAAAAGAAACGCTTTGCACAAGGTGCGAGCACGGGAAGGTTTGCAGGCACACGGAATCTTTGCGGTCACTCACTGAGAAAACCGACCAGCTATGCAAGCCAGGCGAAATGTTTACGATTGAAATTCGTGCATCCACCGGAAACAAACAGTTCCAAATCCAAGGGGATAAAAGAAAGCGGGGAGAGAGCATGAAAAAGTTTTTCAATAGAGCGCATAAATAATGATGGAAATTACTATGTGTGGCGATCCTTGCACATGCGGCTGCCCACCGCACCGCCTCAAAATTTATCAGGGAGGAACGATATGAAAATCAAACGCATTGAGGTAAAAAACTGGATTGGTCTATCCGAATTTACGATAGACCCGGGGAAAATCAACATCGTGTCAGGGCGCAAAGGAAGCGGCAAAACGTCCCTGATTGAAGCCCTTGAAAAAGCATTTACCAACAAAAACAACCGGGCCGAAGTTGTCCGGCATGGCGAAGAAGAAGCGACTTTATATGTCCAGACTGACACCGGCCTTGAAGTCGAGCGGCGAATCCGCAATGACCGCAGCGACTACCTCAAAATCAGAAAACCCGGCGGCGCAGTACCGCAAACAGAAGCCTTTCTTCGCAAGCTGATTAACGGGGACATCTTCCGGCCTTTAGAGTTTGTCAAAAAGACCCCGCAGGAGCAGGCCAATATCATTCTGGATATGCTGGAAATCGAGTGGACGCAGGAGAATATTGCCCAATGGTTTGGCGAAGTCCCGCAGGTGAATTACGAGGCTCATATCTTGCAAGTATTAAAGCAAATTGAGCGCGTTTACTACGAGCAGCGGGAATCCGTAAACCGGGAAGTTAAGGTGCTGGAAGCACAGGTGCAGGGCATTAAAAACGACCTGCCGCCGAATTATGACGGTGAAAAATGGAAGGCCGTCAAGGTGCAGGACTATTACAATAAGGTCGCGCAGGCCGAGGAAATCAACAAGAAAATCACAGCGGCCCGGAACATAATCGAAGGACTAGAGGAACGGATGGCAACGATAGCCGCTAATGCCGAATCGGACAAGCAGACCATCAAGGCGCAGCAGGAGCGCAAGCGGGCAGACATCCGGGAGTTTAAGCAGTTTATTCAGCAGAAGATTGAGAAAAATCTGGAAGCGGTGGCGCAAGTTGATGCCCGGATTAAGCAGACGGAAACCGAACTCGACAACGAATTACAAGCAGAAATCCAGAAACTAAAAGAACAATACTCGCAGAAAAAAGAAGCAGCACGGCATACCATCCGGGCAGAGGTTAAGGAGCTAGAGCAACAAACAGCCGAATACAAAGAATCCCTAGCCGCCAAAGACCAGGAATTTGCCAACATTGACGATATGGAAGAACAGTTGCTTGCCAATATCGACGCCCAAGCCAAAGAGCGCATTGAAACCGAAAACGCCAAAGCGGGCGGGGCAAAAACGATACTTAAAGACCTGCAGGAAGTCGATGTTCAGCCGCTTGCGGCAGAAGCAGAAGAGGTTGCCAATATGCAGAGCTATCTGCGAGAGTGGGAGCGCATGAACGACATTATCAAAGAGAGGCTGGCCCCACGGCAGGAGCAAAGCAAGACCCTGACAGCAAGAATCCAAAAGGCTAGAGAATTACCCATGGAACTGCTGAAAACCGCAGCCGTACCAGTGCCGGGAATCGCGGTTGATGCAGATGGCAAAATCAGAATCGGTGACACGCTTATTGACGGACTGTCAGAAGGTGAGCAGTTGGAATTAGCGTTCCAGGTTGCCAAAGCGCAGGCCGGGGAATTAAAGGTTATCTGTCTGGACGGTATCAATAAAATCAATGAATCTGACCGTGTTTGGATTGAGAAAGAAATGGAAACGGACGACTATCAGTATTTTGTTTTAGCAACGGAAGATGGGGATATGCAGGTTAAAATCGGGGAGGCGAAAGCATGAGCAACCAATTACAACGTCAACAGCCAACGATGGCGCAATACCTAAACCGTGACAGTATCAGGAAATACCTTGATAGCGTACTGCAAGACCGGGCCGGGCAGTTAATCACAAGCCTTGTATCAATGCACAAACTGGTGCCGAACATGGCGAATGTGGAGCCGGAAAGCCTGCTTAACTGCGGACTTAAAGCCGCGTCGATGAATCTGCCGCTTGACAACAATTTGGGGTTTGCTTATGCGGTGCCGTATGGCAAGTCAGCTACATTTCAAATCGGCTATAAAGGATTAGTCCAGCTTGCACAGCGCACCGGGCAGTATAAGTCAATCAATGTGATTGATGTCCGGCATGGAGAACTTGAAAAGTGGGATCTGCTGACCGAGGAACTGTCCCTTGTCCTGATTGATGATGTCGAGAAGCGCGAGAAGCAGCCCGTTATCGGATATGCTGCAGTTTTTGAACTTGTCAACGGGTTCCGCAAGGTGACGTATTGGAGCAGGGCGAGGGTTGAGGCCCACGGCAAACGGTTCAGCAAAACATACAATAACGGCCCTTGGAAAACAGACTTTGACGCAATGGCAAAAAAGACCGTGTTAAAAGACCTGCTCAGTAAGTGGGGGCCGCTGTCTACGGAAATGCAGCAGGCTATCAAGTTTGATCAGGCAGTTATTCGTAAAGACGATGATGGCGAAGAAGTGCCGGATTGTGTGGATGCTGATTATAACGTTGCAGAGGACAAGCCCGCAAACGACAACCTTTCTGACGAATTCGGCCAGATGTCGCTGGACGGTGACGCGAAATGATGCTCGCTAAAGCCAATTATCATAGCAACGAGGCAAACCTGCATTACATGAGCAAATCCCTGTTTGACAGTTTCCTATCTTGCGAGGCGGCCACAATAGGCCGTCTTGCAGGGGAGTGGGTGGATGAGCAGACAAACGCGATGCTTGTGGGCAGCTATGTACATAGTTGGTGCGAGGGAAAACAGTCTGAGTTTATCGCTGAAAACCCCTGCATGTTTACCCAAAAAAGAACGCTGCGGTCAGAGTTTCAGCAGGCAGACCAAATGATAGAAACCCTAAAGAATGACCCCTTCATCATGCACACACTGACCGGCGAAAAAGAAGTTATCATGACAGCCGAAATAGACGGCATACCGTGGAAAGGCTTGTTTGATATCTACGTGCCTGGTAAAAGGATCGTTGACTTAAAGACCACAAAAAGCATCCGTGAATTACAGTGGAGCGCAGAACATGGCGGCAAAGTGACGTTTATTGAGCAGTATAATTATTTCCGGCAGGTGGCCATTTATCTGGAGATTGAGCGCATAAACACAGGCAGACCGGAAGGGGATTGGCTAGATTTTTACATGGTGGCGGTATCAAAGGAAAAATGTCCGGATAAAGAAGTTATTAACCTGTCTGATCCGGACAGAATTGCGGTTGAGCTTGCCGGAATTAAAGCCATGATGCCACGTATCAAAGCAGTAAAAGATGGGCGTGTGGAGCCGTTCTCCTGCCACGTATGCGACTATTGCCGGAGCACAAAGCGGATTACAAGAGCGATTGATTACAGGGAGTTAATGCCGTAGTTCCGCAGCAAGCATACCCGATATTTAAAGCGATTATGGAGATTGAGCATAAAAAACACCCCACATCACTGCGGGGAGTTAAGGCCTTTTTCGATTAGTTGACGGGGGTGAGTGAGTGGATGGTTGGATCAAACTGCATCGACAACTCTTAAAAAGCGACACTTTCAAGAACGAAAAACTTCTCAAAGTCTGGGTTTACTGCCTATTAAAAGCCAGCCATGCCGAACATGAACAGTTAGTGGGCAGGCAAAAAGTGAAGCTCCTGCCCGGTCAATTTGTCTATGGCAGGAAGCGGGCGGCAGAGGTTTTAGACATGCCAGAATCCACACTTAGAGATTATGTCGAAATTTTATTAAAAAGTGGAAATATAGCCATTCGTACCACCAACAAATTTAGCGTAATAACCGTTGTAAAATGGGACACTTACCAGTCAGACGAAGAAAAGCCCGACAGCAGACACGACAACAAAAGGACAGCAAATGGACAACAAATGGACACAAACAAGAATGGTAAGAATGGTAAGAATGGTAAAGAAAAAAAGATATATGCACCTTGCGTTTCCATGACCGAGGAAGAGTATCAAAAACTGATTGAAAAATTCGGACAGCAGAACACGAAAGACCGTATTGAGCGATTAAGTCTCTACAAAAAATCCAAGGGTAAAAAATACAAATGTGACTACTCCACGATACTGGCATGGGCAAGAAAAGACGAACCGAAAGGAGAGCAGAATGACAGAGACTTCAGCCACTTATACAACAAAGACCTGTAACTGTGAAAACGGCCATATCTTTTTTGAACGTGATGGCGTTGAATATGTCGCAGAGTGTGAGTGCCTAAAGCGAGAACTAGAACAAAAGAAACTGCAGGAACTTTTCAGATCCGCAAAAGTGCCAGAAAGGTATATAGACAAGTCTCTTGACAATTTCATCCAGTTTCGGCAGCCGGAAGCATACAAAACAGCAAAAACCTATGTTGATAAATGGGCGGAGATTAAAAAAACAGGGCGCGGAATTTGTTTTGTCGGCGATGTTGGCACAGGGAAAACTCACCTTAGTTTTGCGATATTTAATGATTTGGTGCGGCAGGGAGTGAGCGGCCTTGCGGTAACAGTGCCGGACTTAATGGACGAACTTAGGCCACGGTCAGAGGAAAAGCAAATTGAGCAGGTTGAAGCACTCAAGACTATTGACATTCTCCTGCTGGATGATTTGGGGGCGCAGCGTAATACGCCATGGGTAACAGAGCGGCTTTTTATCATCATTAATGCCCGGTACAATAATCTGCTGCCGACAATCATCACAAGCAATAGCAGGCTTGAGGAATTGGATAAGCTGGACGGATGGAAGCGAATCGTTGACCGTATTAGCGAAATGTGCAGGCCGGTAAAAATGGACGGTGCGAGTTACAGGAATGAGCGATAACCACCGCAGCCTCATCATCGAGATAGGCGAAGCGGAGAAGGAGTGGAGAGATGAGAGAGATTAAATTCAGGGGGCAAGCGAGTTGATAATGGGGAGTGGGTTTATGGGTACTACATCGTTACGAACTGGGCGCAGGTATATGTAAATTCCCACTATGTCGACCCCGCCACAGTCGGGCAATACACCGGGCTAAAGGACAAGCACTGGCGGGAGATTTATGAGGGGGATATATTGCGGTACTTGAAAGTAGCAGGACACACATCTACAGGTATAGTTAAGTATATAACCGAATTCGCAAGGTGGGAATACTGGCATACACAGCAAAATCAAGGATTCCCGGTTTTGAGTGATTGCGACAATATGGACGTCATCGGCAACATCCACGATAACCCGGAGTTGCTCAAATGACGGGATATTTCGACAAGTCCTTCGGCAACTGGCTACCCGACGACCGACAAGGCGTGTGCGATCACTGTGGTAAGACTTGCCCGAGCGACACAATGGAAGAAGTCGCAGACGATGTGTTTTGGTGCCGGGAGTGCTACTTGACCTACGACTACGACGAAGAAGATGACGGTGTGCCGGAAGACAACTTCGCACCGGATTACAACGACGAAAAATAAAGGAGAACTAAATGAGCGAAACCAAAACACTGAATATTCATTCCAAAATGCTACAAGCCACGATGCAAATCGAGCGTGTAAAAAAAGACCTGTCTGTACAAGCCGGGAAGGGCTCGTACAAGGCGGTCTCCGAAGGTGCTGTGCTAAAAGCCGTGAAAGAAGTGGAAATCGAACTCGGCATCTACTCATACCCCTTCACTCGTAAAATAGTCGATTCGCAGGTGCTTGTCAATACCAAAGAGTATAACGGCAACATCACCGAATCAAAACAAATGATGATGCGCATTGAAACGATCTACCGCTTCGTGAACATCGACAACCCGTCGGACTACATCGACATTACATCCTACGGCGACGGTGTGGACTCGCAAGACAAAGCACCGGGGAAAGCGATGACCTACGCCGACAAGTACGCCTTGCTCAAAGCCTACAAAATCGAAACGGGCGACGATCCCGACAAAGACGGCTCGGGAGAGCTGAAATCGGCAACACCGACCAAAGCCACCGAAGCACAGTTGACAACGATCGCGCTGTCTATCGACGGCGAGCGTGAAAAGAAAATCTGCGCTTACTACAAGGTCAAGGATCTATCGGAACTGACGACGGCACAGGCAAGCGAAATCATCGGCAAACTGAACGCCGAAGCGAAAGGAAAACAACAATGACACAAAATACCGAATTACAGATTTTAGACGAACAGGGCGAACTTGCGTTAAACCTATCCTACCAACTCCGCGAAGCTGAACTGCGCATCAAGGAAATGGAAGCATTTCGCGATCAATACATCGAGAAAATCCGTGTAGCAATGGAAGAGCGTGGAATCAAGAAGTTCGAGAACGAGTTTGTTTCCATTACTTACATTGAACCCACAAGCCGTGTTTCGTTTGATTCAAAAGCACTTAAAGAAGCTGACATCGAAACTTACGCAAAATTCACGAAAGAGTCGCCTGTCAAATCGTCGGTGCGAATCAAAGCGAAGTAATGCACATCGAGTTTATCGAATCATCGCACACCTATCTCGTCAACGGTATCATCGTCCCGTCCGTCACGCAAATCATGCGAGCCGACTCCGACGAAGTGTATAACGGCATACCGCCACACATCTTAGAAAAGGCGGCGGAACGGGGAACGGCGGTTCATCGGGCAATCTACGAATACGAGCAACTTGGCTTCTACCCGACCGACGAAACCGTCAAGGACTATCTCAACCGATACATCGTCGTTAAGTCTATCAGCCGATTACAGCCCGTCAGACAAGAGTTTATGCTCTGCTCGACGAGTGAGCCACGATTCGCCGGAACTGTCGATATGCTCGCCACAATCGGCGACAAAACGATTCTGCTCGATGTCAAAACATCGTCGGCGCTACATCGGGAACTGTGGGCGATTCAGTTAGCGGGCTACGACCAACTGTGCCGTGAGAACGGCATCGAACCGCAGGAACACTACATCCTGCACCTAAACGGAAAGCGGGGAAAACTCTATCAAATCATCCCGGACTATGCAAAATGGGAAGAACTCATTGAGAGCTTGCGCACTCTGCCAACGGACTGACGCGATCCACTCGCACCATGTCTTAGGTCGGGTCGGACCACAAAAGAACGAGCCTTACAATCTCATAGATTTATGCGCAGAATGCCACGGAATATGGCACACCCGACGCACTCCGCAAATGGAGTATGCCGTCTACAAAATCATGAAAGCACGACACGGCGATCTGTTCCCGATGTGGGTGAACGGTAAGCCGTACAAGACCAAATGGCTCATACGAGCGGAAGGAATGGACGAATGAAATTACACGAACTTATCGAACGATCGAAGGTAGACCTTGAACAAACGGCAAACTACCGCATAGACGGCGAGCTCGGCGACCCGAAACGCATGACGGTATCTCTTGAGAGTTATCGCAAGTTGTTATCCGACATCGTGAATGTGGAAGAAGAAGTTAAGAAACCGCTAACGCTGATCTATCTCGCGAATGTCGTAAACGAAGAAACGCTTGAACGGATGCGCGCATATTACGAAGCCGTGTTTGGCGGAAAATGTGTTGTGTTGCCCGCTTATGTAAGGAATGTGGTTCAAATTGATCCCGAAAGCAACATCGCAACAATGTTCGTAAATGCCGACAACCGCGCAACAACGCACACGAAACTGTAAAGGAGAACACGAATGAAACAATGGACTAACGCCGAACTCATCAACTTCATCGACAACTTGTCGTATTACACAAACATCTTCACCGCCGAAGGCAAGGTGGCGCTGGAACGGATGAAGGACATCATCTCCGAGAACGAGCAACTCAAAAAGCAAATCGAGATGTTCCAATTCTTCGGAAGAAACGACCAGGGACTCGACTAATGCAAGTGCTCATCAGTATCGACAAGCCGATATTCCCCGACGAAGAAACGGACTTGATCGCCCGGCTAAAACTGGTGCTAATCTCCTACGGACTCGAGCCGTCGGACTTCACGGTGGAGAAAGAATGAGAACGATCAAGTTTCGGGGTAAGAAAATCAGTAATAGCAAATGGATTAACGGATATTACATTGTTGACCCAATGGGTAAAAGCCAAATCCTTCACAATTTCGTATTCCACACCGTTATAACGGAAACCGTCGGTCAATTCACGGGACTAACCGACCTAAACGGAAGAGAAATATTCGAAGGCGACATTGTTCACATTGGGCCAAGGGGTCAAGTTTGGTCGGTAGAGTATGACGAAAGCGAAGCGCGGTTTATCGTATTTAATCAAATAAACTCTGACAGAAGCATTGAACTTAACTTTGAAGACCAGATTTATTCGTGTGGCGAAAAACTTGTAAGCCCTGTAAAAGTTCAAGTCACGGAAGATTACTCGTTCGGCTTGGCTGTCATCGGCAATATCCACGATAACCACGAGTTGGTGAGCAAATGATTCTTGTCGGCAAAGTAGACCGTGTGCTACGGGACGCTAACGGCGCTATCGTTTCGTTCTCCGTGCCGAATTACCAAGCCAACGCTCTCGCCGAAATCGACAAAGGCAAGGAATACAAAATCGAGCTGACCGAAGTCAAGAGCAAACGGTCGCTCTTGCAGAACAAATACCTTTGGGCGCTCATCCACGACATCGCCAAACACGAAGGAATGGATCCCGACGAAGTGTATTGCCAAATCATCAAGCAAGCCGGAATCAAAACCGAGTTCATCGAAACCGTGCCCGAAGCCGTAGAGCGACTCAAACGAGCGTTCAGGGTTGTTGTCGAGCGTGACCGAAGAACATCGCCCAAAGGCGTGGAAACGGTTGTGGTGCAGTTATAGTACGGCACCAGTCGGGTCGACACGGAAGAGGTGTCGGACTTCATCG
>OGVO01000209.1_pt1 | contig 11094 bp, 16 predicted proteins | sample 1575771 | NCBI WGS metagenome assembly OGVO01 (sample SAMN07581527, study PRJEB24739) | freshwater metagenome | place: Singapore | collected 2015-01 | reverse complement strand
GGTAGGATGGATACGAGCCGTTGACGAGGAAATGGTTTCAACATTTTTAGGTGTTGCCGAACAAAACGACAGTTACGAAGTGGCAAAAAAGAAACTACATGAACTTATTCAATGGCACATTGCAGTAGCCATCGACCCTGCGGTTAATGGGGGTTACAAGCTAGTCAAAGAAGATGAAGCCATCGACCAAGCAATGAAAGGCGAATGATGGAACTGCGTAAATGGACTTGCCCTAAATGCTGGCGCGTTCACGTCAGCTTCAAGATGGTATGTATCTGTATGAAAGGCGAATGATGATTGACATGAACGACATGCTTCGGGTGTTTGTTGAGAAGATGGCGTCCGAGATTGATAAGAAAAACCCAGCGCCGTTAGATGCTGCGCTGTTAAAAGTAGGCTGGCTTTGCTACAAAGCCGGTGTTTCAGACGGTTCTTACTTGTGTTCTTGTAAACAAGTTGGTACTATAACTATCCCAGAGGAGACCCAATGATTGCACTAGACGCAGAGTATGAAAATAGTACCGGCCATATGTGCGACCAAACGGTTGCATGTATGAAGCTGTGGGTAGCCGTTGCCGAACTTGCAATTTCAGACTTTCGTAAAGGGGGTCATGAGCTAAAACGGTCGGCGGTGCACTACTTGTTCATGGATAAAAGCCAGCATGTAGGCAGCTTCACATGGATATGTACGTTGTTCGGTAAGGACGTGAACGTCATGCGTGAGATTCTGTTCCCCGGCTGGCGCAGGGATATTCTCAAAGAGGCACCGAAACCTCAACTACACGTCCCAAAACGTAAACCTGACTTTAAGTGGACACCGACCGGTGTCTCTATTTCTATTCCATCCTTTGGAGAGGCGGCATGAAAATCACACCAATGAAAGTAGAACTCTTGGACCACATGGGTTCAGACCTGACAGTAGTTAACGCAGCTCGCGTTAGCTTCCATAAAGAAAGCGATTGGGAGTACACAGCCGACGCAAACGGCCTTGTAATTAACACCGAACTGTCCCAAGGCGACGCAAAACTAATCAACTATCTCGCTAAGCACAACCACTGGACGCCGTTCGGCCACTGCTCATTACAGTTCCGCATCAAAGCCCCTATCTTCGTCGCCCGTCAGTTGGTTAAGCACCAAGTCGGTCTAGTGTGGAACGAAGTGTCCCGTCGCTACGTGGATGAAGAACCTGAGTTTTGGTTTCCTGAAGCATGGCGTTCACGCCCAGAGGGGTCAGTTAAGCAAGGCAGTGGTAGTGGAACCGTTGATACCGTTCGGACCCTTGCTTTTGACGAAGGCTTTTGGACAGGCGGGCCGACAGGGGAATTAGCTGAATACGCCGTAAGAATTTTAGTTAGACTTTATAACGACATGATTGACCAAGGCGTAGCACCTGAGCAAGCACGGATGATACTGCCACAGAATATGCAGACTGAATGGTGGTGGACAGGCTCACTCGCTGCCTTTGTTCGCGTATGCAAACTTCGTTTAGACCCCCATGCTCAAGCCGAAACGCGTGAAATCGCAGAGCAAATCAACGCACTAGCCGCGCCTTTGTTCCCTGTTTCATGGAACGCGCTACTGAATAATTAAAACTCGTTGTTACACGTTTGTGCGAGAGCCTCCAAGCTATGAGTGGAGGTAATAGTAACCATAGCAGCTATACATATGACACTTCCTTTCCCAAGTTCGCTTGGTGCACGACCGTCTGGGGTATAGCCGCCGAAACGACCGATATTCGTTAGTCCTGAACGCGCAAACGATTCAGGCACCTATTTATAAAACGGAGAAACTATGCAATCCAGTGACCCATTAGATATCGCATCTGAGCAAGAGCAGATTGACCGCGACGCGGCATTACAAGCGATACGAGACTTAGCCAACACACCAGAAGCACACCCTGACTTTGACGGAGAAACTTGTGTTTCATGTGGTGACAATATCCCGCCAGCAAGACTGGCTATGGGTCGCGTCCGTTGCGTCATTTGCCAGAGCCGTATAGAACAACAAAGGAGAATGTAGTGATACGAGTCACCTACGACTTTGAGACGTTTTGGTCTCAGACGCACTCGTTGACAAAGATGTCACCGATTACCTACGTGCTTCACCCTGACACGGAGATACAGTCTGTAGCGGTAAAGATAGACGACGGGGAAACCGTCGTATTGTTTGGTGAGGACAATATCAGAGCGTACTTCTCTACAATCGACTGGGGGAACGCTATCGCTATTGCACACAACAACAGCGAGTTTGACGCCATGATTCTTGCATGGCGCTTTGGCATCAAGCCTAAGATGTGGGGATGTACTCTTGCCATGGCGCGCCCGATATTCGCTAAAGACGTAGGTGGTTCGCTGTCAGCAGTCATGAAGGCGTTGGGCTGTCCGTTCGAGAAGGGTAGCCTTGAGGAAGTTAACACCAAGGGAAAGAAACTAGCGCAGTTCACCGCCGAAGAAATCGAGCGTATGCGTGAGTACAACAAGATTGATACTGACGGTTGCAACTGGATATTTAAGCGACTGGCCAAACTGACCCCACCTGACGAGCTGTTAGTGATTGACGCTACCATCCGCATGATTGTGGAACCAGAGTTTGAGTGTGACGTTCCGCTACTAGAACAGACGCTTGTGGAAGAGCAGCAGCGCAAGTTTAATACTTTATTGGATGTCGCCACCCTTACAGGTGCATACGCCCCGGGCATGACAGACGAAGAAGCCGCCGAAGCAGCACGTAAAGTATTGGCATCAGGGCCGAAGTTTGCACAGTTTATGCGTGACCTTGGGTACGAGCCGCCGATGAAACCATCGCCGTCTAACCCTGAGAAACAAACATACGCGCTTGCTAAAACAGATGATGCGTTTATCGCCCTGCAAGAACACTCTGACCCACTGATTGCCGCCGCAGCGTCGGCGCGTCTAGGCGTTAAGAGTACGATTCTCGAAACACGGATTGAGAAGTTTTTAGAGACCGCCAAGTATTGTGGTGGCAAGTTGCCCATGCCACTAAAGTACTACGGTGCTGACACGACTGGCCGCTGGTCGGGGTTTATATTTAACCCTCAAAACCTACCACGGGTTAACCCTAAAGACCCTAAACCGTCCGACGCCCTGCGTAACTGTATGAAAGCGCCAAAGGGTAAAAAGGTCGTAGTAGCCGACTTGTCCGGTATTGAACTGCGGGTCAATATGTTCCTGTGGAAGACTCCGTATGCGATGGAACTGTTCGCTAAAGACCCGATGGCTGACTTGTATAAGCCCCTAGCGTCAGAGGTGTTAGGTGTTCCTCTTGAGGAAGTAACAAAGATGCAGCGTCAGGCCGGTAAGGCCATGCACCTTGGGTGTTTTTCCTCGGACACATTAGTGTTGACAAGAACACAAGTTAAGCGTATTGTCGATATACTGGATACGGATTTGGTATGGGACGGTGTTGAATGGGTGAACCACAATGGAGTAGTTTATCAGGGGGTCAAGCAGGTAATGACCATGAACGGTGTAACCGCGACACCCAACCACGAAATCCTGACGGAACATGGGTGGCAAATGTGGAGCGAGGTATGCAAAAAACGCCCCCTTTTCCTGTCGGCGCTAAAGTTGGGGAACTTACCATCCTCGATTGGAAGCTACGGCCAAGAGCTAATAAAAAATCAGGGTACCACCCATGGGTGCAGTGTTCTTGCGGCTGGATTGGCTTCGTTGATAGACACAACTTACGAAAAGGCGCGACAACTCGCTGCAACGATTGTGCAAAGCAAGCCACTGCAAAATGGCTTAAACGCTATTGGGGGTACTCTGAAGTTGTCCCAGATGACGAGCATAGAACCCGCTTACTCAATAGGATTAGCTCGGCAATCAGTCGATGCCATGGAAATACAAAGTCCGCTAAAAACTACAGGGACAGAGGCATTATCGTGTACGCTCCGTGGAGAGAAGATAAAGCGGAGTTTCTTAGGTATCTTGTATCAATTCAAGGCTGGGACATACCAGAGCTTGAAATGGATAGAATCGACAATGATAAAGGGTATATCCCCGGTAATATTAGGTTTGTGTCACGAGCTGAAAATTCTAGTAACCGAAGGACTGTGTCGAAGCTACAAGAAACAATTAAGCAATTGCAAGAGGAAATTGCCAGTTTACGACATAGCCAACAGCGGACCACGTAACAGGTTCACTATATTAACTACCGAAGGCCCTGTAATCGTTCATAACTGCGGATTCGGGTTAGGGACACCGTCTAAGTACGTCGGTACTGCAAAGCAGATGGCTCAAATCGTTGTAAACGAGGACGAGGCCAAAGAACATATTAGGGGTTATCGTGCTAAGCACCCAGAAGTTGTGAACGGCTGGAAGACCTGCCACGCTTCGCTATCTTATATTGCTCAGGGGAAAGAAGCAGTAATAGACCCTTGGGGTCTGTGTTCCACCACAAAAGGTGGTATTCGTACGCCGGTCGGTATGATTCGTTATCCTGCCTTAAGAGAGGTTGAAATAGAGGAAAACGGTAAACCGACTGGCAAGTACGAGTGGTGGTATGGCGAAGGCAGAAAAGCCGCCCGCATCTACGCAGGGAAGGTTGACGAGAATATCGTTCAACACTTGGCAAGGGGTGTCATCGTACACGTCATGTTGCAGGTATATCGCCAGACGGGTGTATGGCCTAAGTTAACTGTGCACGACGAACTCGTGTACGTGATTGACGAGGATAAAGCCGATTGGTTCTTAGGAGTAGTACAGGGTCACATGAGAGCAGGTGTCCCTTGGTGGCCGGAGCTAATCACTTGGAGTGAAGGCGACATCGCTGACACTTACGGCGCGGCTAAGTAGTTTACAAGTTGACAACATAAAGCAGTAGGAGTAGACTAAAATGTAGGGTAAACGAGAAAGGAGAGCATTATGAGTAGTGAATTGCACCAAGTAATGCAGACGATAATCGACAGTAAAACCCCTGTAATGTGGTTAGAGCTAGTCGATGGATACATAGACCTGTTCAACAGGTCGCCAAAGACATTTATATTACCTGCACCCCATGCAAACCTGAGCGTTGCTATTGAGCACTTTCACGACGACACGCTAGCGTTTAGAAACTTTATACGCAAAGTACGAGACGAGGTTGAAAAGTCACAGCGCATTGACGTTCACAAGTTCTACCGTAAGGTAAATACCCGTGTTTCTCAGCGCATACTGCGGGACCGCAAGTACACTGCCATACAAAAAATAGAGCAGCACTTGGGTATTGAGTTCGCCCCCGGGCAACGTGACGCAGTGTATGCGTGGCTGACTCAGTATTGGGGCAAGAGCCGTTCGGACTTCTTAGCAGAACACCGTATCAACACACCAGAGAAACGGTTGAGTTCAGAGCAGCGTACTGAGCTAAGTGAGCAGTTCTGGGACAAGGTAGATGATGACTTGGCAAACAACATTTTCCCAATCCCACCGGAGGTAGTCTATGTCAAACTCGCCAGCTTGGAGTCATACAAGCCTGACAGCATTTGAGAGCTGTCCAAAAAAGTATTACCACACTAAAGTAGCGAAAGACGTTAAAGAAGACTTCGGTGAGGCAGCAGCATGGGGGCAGAAAGTCCATAAGCAGCTCGAACAACGGCTTGCAGAAGGTACGCCCCTACCTGACTACTTATCAAACTGCGAACCCATCTGCGCCGATATACTGTCTCGTGACGGTAGCCGCGTTATCGAAGAGCAAATCGCACTGGATAAAAACTTTCAACCTGTTAAGTGGTTTGATAAGTCCGCATGGTGCCGTGGTGTTATTGACGCGGGTGTGGTTGGGCAGAAGAGCGCTGTGCTACTTGACTGGAAGACTGGCAAGCGTAAACCTGATAACGACCAGCTTAAGTTATTTGCCGCCTTTAGTTTCGCACGGTGGCCATGGCTGGAAAAGATTGTTACTGGGTTCGTGTGGCTGCAAGAAAACAAAGTTGATAAGCAGTTGTTCACAAGAACACAAGATAACGCGGCAATATGGGCAGAAGTAATGCCACGCGTTAACAGATTAGATTCTGCATACGAGCGGAACAGCTGGCCTGCGAAGCCTAACGGTTTGTGCAAGAACTATTGCCCAGTTAAAAGTTGTGAGTTCAACGGAAAATAGTCCGTTTAGTACATGAATTGTCACAACGCTGTAGTATAACTTTTGATTTTTACAACGACCACGGAGAAGAAAATTGGCTTACATTCCAAATATGACCGATGAAGAGCTTGTTAGGCATGTGTGGCATCTTGAAGGTGCAACACCTCTTGAGATTGAGTTGGCTAGGCGACTAGAAGCCCAAATAGAGGACTACCAAGAACTTGAGGACTTAGCAATGCTTAACTTGAGTTCACGTGAACAAGAGGAGGGTGTTTGACGCCCGAGGGACGGGTTAAAGAGAGGGTAAAAAAAGTACTTCGTTTGTACGGTGTGTATTGGCACTGTCCAGTACAGAACGGTATGGGCGCACCATCATTAGACTTTGTTTGTTGCCACCAAGGATTGTTCTTCGCAGTAGAAACAAAGGCTGGCAACAAGCAACCGACACCACGCCAAGAAACAACAATAGAAGAAATGAAGTCGGCGGGTGCCAAGGTATTTGTAGTTAACGAAGTCACAGGGATAGACGAGCTAGAGCAATGGTTAAAACTGAACTAATAATTGTTGCGCTCGCGGCCATCGCTGACGTCGTGCTTATCATCAACGTAATTCATCATTGGTAGGAGCTTTATGCAGACAAGGTTAGGGTCTTTTGTCGAGGCATGGATAAACGTCCTTATTGGTTTCTCGATTAACTTCGGGGCCAATATGGTGTTTCTTCCTATGTTCGGCTTTCACATCACCGCATCCCAGAACTTAACACTGGGGTGTATTTATACGGTTATTTCAGTGGCGCGTAGTTATGCGATTCGTCGTTGGTTCAACGGTTACATCGTTCGGACCGCTGCCAAGTTATCAGGAGGTTAAATGACATTCAGAATTGACCCAGTCAAACCAGAGTCAATCACAACGGTTTGGAAAGTACCAGAATCTCAGCAGGGTATAGGTGACGTTACCAGCGCAGAGAAAGGTACAGGTGCCCGCTATAACACGGGTAAACCAGACCTGAGTTTAATTCCGCTAGCCACGCTAGAGGACGAAGCCCGAGTATGGGAATATGGTGCCAAGAAGTACGCTCGTAATAATTGGCAGAAGGGCATGTCTTGGAGTGCAGTATTAGCTTGCGCCTTGCGCCACCTTGCTAAGTTTCAGGCGGGTGAAGACCTTGACCAAGAGACGGGGTTACCGCATATCGCTCATGCGATGTGCAACCTGCGTATGTTGACCCTCTACGCTAGAACATTCAAAGAGGGTGATGACCGAGACGCACAGTACGTCTCAGAGTTTATAGGAGTAAAAGATGGACCTAAAGTATGACGAGTTTGTTGGAACCCTGTTTAAAGACATGGGTGAGCGTGAAAAGAATTTAGCCCATGCGGCACTGGGTATCGCAGGTGAGGCAGGTGAGGTAGTTGACATCATAAAGAAGCATTTTGCGTATGGTAAGCCCCTGCCACTTGCAGAAGTAGTTAAAGAGTTAGGCGACCTATTGTTCTACATTCAAGCGATGATGAACTTGCTGGACATCAAAATGGATTTGGTACTGATGAACAACATGGCGAAGCTAACAGAACGATTCGGTGGTTCCTACTCTGACGAGAAGGCTATCGCAAGAGCCGATGTTAAGTAGTGTTCATGTAAACAAGGATAACATATGCACATAATGGTTGACTTAGAAACACTTAGCACTAGCTCTAACGCCGCAATCATTTCTATCGGGGCTGTGGCCTTTGACAAAGAAGGAATCAAAGGTCGGTTTTATAGAAACGTAGATTTTCAATCTGCGGTAAAAAACTCAGACGTTGACGGCAGCACAGTCGCGTTTTGGTTTAAGCAGAACGACGAGGCTCGAATGAAGTTCTTTGAAGGTGAGCCTGTGAGTCTAGGCGTAGCTATGAGTGACTTCTCTACATTTATTTCAGAGCACGGTGAACTGGAAGGGGTGTGGGGTAACGGTGCCACGTTTGACAACGTGATACTAGATAACGCCTACAATAGCTGCTTCTTACAAAAGCCATGGCCGTTCTGGAAAGACAGGTGCTACCGCACAATGAAATCAGAAAACCCTCAAGTTCCGTTCGTTCGTGAGGGTGTGTATCACAACGCGTTAGACGACGCACAAAGCCAAGCAAAACACTTAATCGAAATATGGAGGCAATCAGATGACAAAGTCGAGTAAGGCTAAGTTAGAGTACATGGCTGAGTACCAAAAGAAGCCCGAGAACGTGGAGAAACGTGTGGCACGTAACCGTGCTAGACGCCATGCAATCGCAGAAGGTAAAGCCGCTGTAGGTGATGGTAAAGACATCGACCATAAGAAGATGTTAGACAAAGGCGGCTCGACCGACGATTCCAACACAAGAGTGCGTAGTCGTTCTGAGAATCGCGGCTGGCGCAAAGAACACCCCGAAGCATACGGTAAGGGGAAAAAGTAAGGAGGGTCCGATGCTAATCGTACCAGAGAAGAAAGCAGTGGTTTTCAAGCTCAAAGAGCCGTCGAGAATCACAGCAGTAATACCGACAGCGAAGCTGCTATCCCCTAATGTAGTCGCAGTACCCCACAAACTAGACGAGACCCGAGTACTGCGTAACTTGGGTTTCAATGTCCCATCACCTATCCAGCATCACTATGCTTGGCCGGGTATGTTCAAACCGTTTGTTGCCCAGCGTGAGACGGCAGACTTTTTAACGCTTAACCCTAAGAGCTTCTGCCTTAACGACCTCGGTACCGGAAAGACGTTGTCTGCATTATGGGCCTATGACTATCTGCGGACGTTGGGTAAGGCTAACCGTTTGTTGGTGGTATCTCCGTTGTCTACGCTAGAGCGTACATGGGCTGACGAGGTGTTTCGTAACTTCCCACATCTTGAGTGTTCAGTACTGTACGGCAGCAAAGAAAAGCGCCTCAAGCTACTCAAACAACCTGCAGACGTCTACCTTGTAAACCACCATGGTCTCAAGATTATCCAAGACGCACTCAAGGACAGGGACGACATCACGCACGTTATCGTTGACGAGATTTCACAGGTCGCACGTAATTCATCGACAGACATCTGGAAAGCCCTGCGCGAGATTCTGCATAGACAGCAAAACGGTCAGCGTAATGTATGGGGTTTGACCGCCACACCAACGCCAAACGACCCAACAGATTCATGGGCACAGGTGCGGTTAATCAATCCGTCAAACGTGCCACCGTACTTCCGGCGGTACAAAGATATGCTCATGCGTCAGGTGTCACCGTTCTTGTGGGTGCCACGGCCAGAGGCTGTTAGCCTTGTTCATCAGGCGATGCAACCGTCTATCCGTTTTACTCGTGACCAGTGTGTTGACTTGCCACCATGCGTAGTTATCACGCGTAACGTCGAGCTTACAGCTGACCAGAAGAAAGCCTACAACCAGATGCTGTCGCAGCTCAAGACAGAGATTGCAGGTGGTCAGGTCGTTGCTGTTAACGAGGCGGTTAAGCTTAGCAAATTAGTGCAGATTGCTTGCGGTGTTGCGTATGACAAAGCCGGTGAGGAAGTTTGTGTGCCAGCCACCAAACGGTTAGAAGTTACCCTAGAAGCTATCCAAGCCAGCCAAACCAAGTCGATTGTATTTGTGCCATTCAAGTCATCAATCGGCCATGTCTTAGACTACTTGCGAGCAAACGGTATCACGGCAGAAGCGATTTCAGGTGACGTTGCCAAGGCTGACCGCGACCGTATATTCTCGGCGTTTCAGAAGACAGAAGAGCCGCAGGTTATTGTTGCTATACCAAGCGCGATGTCACACGGTTTAACGCTTACAGCAGCCAGCACAATCATATGGTACGCACCAGTGACATCGAACGAGACGTACGAACAGGCAAACGGTCGGATTACCCGCCCGGGGCAGAAGTACTCTCAGCTTATCATCAACGTCGAGGCCACACCGGTCGAGCGTAAGATTTATGAGCGTCTTAAAAACAAACAGCTGATACAGGGCAGCTTACTAACTCTTGTAGAGGATGACACATTGACTTTAGGGTCTTAGTGTTGTATACTTGTAAACATGAACACAAGGAGAGCAAATGCAAATCAACGAGCTAGTTGAAAAATACATTGAGCTACGCGACAAAAAAGCTGAGTTCAAAAAAGAGTACGAGGGCAAAGTCGCTAAGCTAGACGAGGTTCTCGACAAGATTGAGGTTACGTTACTCAAGACATTCCAAGATACCGGCGTGGATTCACTATCCACATCCTCTGGTACAGCTTACGTTACCAGCCGTACTTCCGCCACCGTTGCAGACTGGGAGCAGTTTTCTAAGTTTGTGATTGAAGGCGGTAACTTTGACTTCCTTGAGAAGCGATGCAGTAAAGAAGCTGTTATTCAGTACAAAGCAGCACACAACGACTTGCCGCCGGGCATCAACTGGTCTGAGTCACGTTCAGTTAACATTCGTAGAAAATAGGAGTTGTATTCATGTCAACAATTGTTCCATTTGAATCAGCAGGTTTACCAGCACACATTGCTAGCCTGTTCCCCATTGAGAAACTCGGTGTTGAGGGTATCGGTGGATTCCCTCACGTATCTATCAAAGGTAAGGTGTTCACAATCGTTCGTGGTGACGAGCGCCAGTTAGTTACTCGCCCCGGTGAGTCAGAGCCAGCCGGTAGCATCGACGTTATCATCATCAAGCAGAACCCTAACCGTTCTAAAGTCTACTACCCCGGCGGTTACGTCGAGGGTTCAGACGCTAAACCTGTGTGCCTGTCTAACGACGGCGTTGCACCAGACCCAGCATCAGAAGCACCTCAAGCGAGCAAGTGCGCTATCTGCCCACATAACCAGTGGGGTTCACGCGTTACCGACAACGGTGCCAAATCCAAGGCTTGTACTGACTCCCAGCGTATTGCCATTGCACCATTAGGTCTGTTGAACGACCCGATGCTTCTGCGTGTACCTGCGGCTTCATTGAAAGCACTGGATACTTATGGTCAGACTATCGCCAAGCGCGGTGTGCCATACCAAATGGTTGTTAATATATCGGCT
>OGVO01000208.1_pt1 | contig 11096 bp, 8 predicted proteins | sample 1575771 | NCBI WGS metagenome assembly OGVO01 (sample SAMN07581527, study PRJEB24739) | freshwater metagenome | place: Singapore | collected 2015-01 | reverse complement strand
GTTTCCCAGTCACGATAGGCCGGTGGAGGTAGTAGAGGATTCTCAGGAAATTGTGACGATCCTGTTTGTCCGCCCAATGCTGAGTCAACTGCGGCAGGATCAGCTCCCATTGGATATTCTGATCTGTCGTCAGGTATACCTGGATTAGTATTATTATCACCTGTTGGATTAGATGTATAAGCACCGGATGGAATAGTTTCTCTAGGACCTGGTCCCCATGCACCAGTAGCAGGATCTTGTACTTGACTAGCTGTTCCCCATGTGCCGGTGTTTGTATCATAATACTGATTAGTATACACTAGTGGCATACCATTTTGACCTGTAACTAGTTGCCCATTAGCATCATAAACATATTGTCCTGGATAATTTCCAAATCTATCAGCACCGCCTTCCCCGTTATTAGGCACTGGATATTGTCCACTTGAATTAGGCTGTATAGAACTATTTGGTTGAGAGCCTAAATTACTACCTATTGTAGATGCTGCTGGAGTTCCTGCTACTGTAGGTGTTGAGCTAAAGCTGCTTGTATTCAATGTACCATATGGGTTTGAATACGTGCTGTTAGTGATAGGTATTGTAGTTGTTTGAATAGAATCTGGACTTAGCATTGCAGAGTTAAATGCACTGTCGCTAGTAGGTTGATTAGCCATAGTTTCTGGTACAGCTACTCTCAATGAAGAATTTGCACCAGTTCCTACTTCTGATGTTACTATCATCTGTTGGCCAGTAACAGTTGTAAATCTTTCTCCCGCAGCTAAATCTGAGTAAACTGTAGCAGCAGGCGCTGGCAACGGTGTAGATTCAACTGGTGCTCCGCTTGGAGTAATAACTCTGCCAGTATCAGCATTGAATAAATACGTACCAGCATTAGGATTGTCAGGATTAGTATATGTGTAGGTGTTAGTAGTATCGTTATATGTTTCGTTAGTAAACCCTGCAGGTACTCCATTAGGCGGAGTAACTAATTCATCTTTTTCAACACCTGTAGTTGGATCTTTTACTGTCTTATAAACAGATCCGTCATTATACTTGTAGAATGTTGTGCCGCCTTGTGTATAGGTAGTGTACGTACCCGAATCGTCTGTAGTTGTTCCTAATGATTTATAAGTTCCTTCTGGCATGCCAGCAGGGTTCGTAATAGTTGATCCTGCACCAGTAGTGCTTGTAGTAGCTGGATCATAACGAGGTACCTGAGGGATACTGTCTCTAATTTGGCCGCTGTTAGCACCTACTCGTGTTGCGCTAGCATCTAGCCCTAATGTATTAGCAGCTCGTTGGCCGTTGCTATCTCCAACTACTCTGCCAACTTGAGCACCGTTAGTTAATTCAGATGCTTGTTGCGGCAATGTTTTAATATATTCAGGTGTTAAATGATATCCATCACTAGCAAAAGCATTAGCAGGGGGCCTAATTACTTGAACACCAGCTGACAGAGCTCCTGAAATTACGCCTTCTTGAGCAACATTATTGCCTACGTTATTAATATTAGCAGCAGGTGCTACTACTACTGGAATATAACCTTGTTCTTTTAGTGAAGCTGCTGTTTGAGCTATGTTAGCTTGAATTTGTGTAATTGGTACTCCGGTCCAATCGTTAGTACCGCTAAAAATAAGTGCAACTTGCCCGTTGCCTGCAACTGCTGGGATACTGCTGGCTGCACCACTGGCAGCGCCTGCAATTCCGCTGATCACACTTGAACTAGAACCTGCTGTTCCGTTAAACAAATTAGTAAAATAGTTACCCAAAGGACTTGCTACTCCTCCTAAACTATTTGTCGCAGAAGCAGTAGCAATCATAGCTGCCATAGCAGCACTAGAACTGGCTTGATTACGTGAATTTTTATAACTGGCATTGTACGCAGCGTCCAGACCACTTTGAGCATAGTTACTAGAATTAGTAGGAACACTGCTTCCGCCAGACGCAATACTGTCACTAGCAGGGCTAACGAATCCGCCGGCACCAGCATAATTTTCAAAACCCATAGTGACTAAGTTTACATCAGACGCAAAGCTATCAGGATCGACGCCAATACTCATAGCAGCGCCTTTTATAAATTGATCGTAACTATAAATGTCTCTGCCTTGTTGTAAATTAACAATCATAATAGACATGATAAGTCTAGTTAAAGGATCATTTATATCAATTTTTTGATTAGCCGATAGTCCATAATCAGTCACTAGCTTTCTTATCATTTCTCTGGTTACAGGATCTATTGCAGGCGCTGGTTTTGGTATCACTGATATTGGTTTATTAGTTGTTGTAACTGCTGTTTCACTTGATGCTGTTACATCAGTAAAGATTGGTGCGTCAATAGCCATTACTTTACCTTCCCTGCTTTATTAAGATAAGATGCTATCATTTCTTCAACAGTTTGAGCACCGTAGCTTTGTGATAATTCTAATAATAGCGACAATGCTGCAATACCATCTTCTGGTGTACTGTATGCATTGAGCCCGTTTATCTGCCCAACAGCAAATGGGTCATTGGTTAAATCAGTAATACTTCCAGGATTGTTTAGTGCTTCTGCTGGTGTAATACCCTTTAATGTAGCTACCTTAGGATCATTTATATTAACAGCAAATCCAGTGGCAGCAACAGGTAATTTCAATGACACATCTTGATAGAAAGTTGCTTGTTGATCGAATACGTTATAAGTTATAGCATCGCCTAAATTAGCAGCTTGGCCTTTCAGACTGCCTTGTAGACCAGGATTAAACTTAATTGGTCCGTTACTGTTAGTAACTACGCCATAATACTTTGGAACGCTAGATGTATTACCAAAGCTAGCAGCAGCACCATAGTTGCCTGATGAACCTTCAGGCACACCATTAACCGCGCCATAACTTACAGAACTAGCTGGACTAGATGATTTACTATTTGAGTGACCACCATATGGTTCATGAGTGGGCCCTTGTCCAGGAGTAGCAGCAGATGGTGCGCTGGCTTCTGTTACTTTCTTAGTATTCAGCGTAATACAACCTGCTTTCATATCAATATGTTTGCCACCACTGATGCCTACACACATCTTACCAGACAAATATGATTTCATACCTGACAAGTGAAGATCACCCATGCCACCAACTTTGGTGCCAGATTGTCCCATTAAGTCAGCAGTCATGCCTTTCATTTTTAAGCTAGCACTTGCTGCAATATCAATAGTACTGCCACTAATTTTTACAGGCCCAGGAGTTTCTAAAGTTATACCGGCGGTACCATGAACTTCAAACTTTCCTCCGCTATAAGCTCTTATATTGCCTGCTCCGTCTAATTCAAACCAAGCATTTCCTTTGGCATTGATCATGTAAACGATACCTGCACTGTCGTTTAACAATAACATATTACCGTTACTAGTACGTAAGCGTACCATTTGATTATTACCATTGGCATCACCGTCGTCCATAATAAAAGTATGACCGCCTTGACGTGCTCTTATGTTAATATCTGCTACTCCAGTAGCATCAGGATCTGTATTAGTAGGTACAGCTAGTTCTGGACCAGGTGTGCTAATACCAAACACACGACTGGGAGTTTCTCTAAATGCACTGCTAGTACCCGGACCTCTATGTGGATCCTGCAATAGTCCTTGTCTATTCCAAACTTGTGTTTGATATTCATGCTTAGCTTTTTGTAACTTATAAAAGTTAGCTATATCAAACCCGTCAGCTTCTGCATTGTAATCTACTACAGGCTCAGGACCGCCACCTGCCCATTGTGCGCTGGCAATGCCTGGCAACATATGTAAGTTAGGCCATTCAGGCACACACGCAAACCAGTAGCCTCTAAATGGATCACCGTTAATAAAAGTACAAAGTACTTTAACACCTACATCAGGCGGAACCATCCACATGCCATAACTGTGCGGAGCACCGTTTTCGAATGAATTATTTTTTCCGCGTACAACGTAACTTGTAGCACCGTAGAACGGACTGCTGTAAGCAACTGTACGCCAGTTACTGCTGTCATCAGCAGCGCCGCCTAATTCTGCAATCCATACTTGTAATCTGCCAGATCGCATGGGATCGATACTGTTTTTAACAATACCTACATAAGGACCAGGACTAACTCTGACACCAGCAGCTTCCTCATGAATTGTATACTTTTGAGGTTTCCTGCTAGTTGTATTATTAATAACTGGCATACTATTATGCTCCTATTTGAAATGTTGGTGTAGATGTGGTACCAGTTGGACCTATAAATGCCCCAGTTCTAGGGTCAATACCATTTTGACTTATAGGTGCTAAGTTGTTAGTTTGAGATTGTGTAGCAGCAGTAGGAGTTGAAGCTCTATTTGCATCAGCCGGAGGCTGCGCTCCCGCAGCAGCTCTATTAGCTGCTACTTGATTTGAACTTTGTACTCGTACTCTAACATTATCTAATTTCTGAGTAAACTTGCCTCTGTTAAAGCTGTTAATGACTTTTAGAACTTGATATACTCCAGAAAATATAGCAGACTGTCCAGCACCTTCTACTTCAAACATGCCCGTTGAATCATCATAGTCTTTTAATGGACTTTTAAAGTTGAACTGAAAACAAGTTATACTATCAAAATAAGAAATACTGCCATTGCTTAATGTTTTTTGACCAGCTGGCAATTTAGTTACATCATATAATACGTTATCTTGCTGTATCCAATCCGGATCTCCTACAATTTGTAGATCCAGTTTTATCATGTCTGCATTATTATCTAACAGCTTGTTCATTAATTCACCAACTACAATACTTTCTGGATCTCTAGTTGCTGATCCTGAAGTCTGTTCTGGCCCAATGCCTGAAGTTGGTTTTTGTCCGGCTTTTACAGGGCTACGATCAGTAGCGTTGTCTACATAAGTTTCTTCATCACTGATTGGATTTTCTCCCACACCAGTATTTGCTTTTTTAGTATATGAGTCCGGCAATACGTTTATTACTTCGAAAAACGCAACTTTATATTCTATATCTACTTTAATTACATCCTTGTTTAATCCTGTATACAAGTAATCATATTTTTTTACAATGCTGTTTTCAGGCGGAGGTTGTTGTCCTAAATTAGGATGTGGTAGACCGTAATTGTCAAACTTTTTAATTACATAAGTTACTTCACGTTGAAACATGTTCAGCTTGTTATCGTAACCTAGAATTTTAATTTTTGGAAATATTTTCCAAGTGCTAACTGGTTTGTTTGTGTTAGGAGATGTACTAACTTGTTTTTTCATATAATCACTGACTTTTAACATGTTGTTAATTAAGTCAGTGATTCTTGTACCAGCTTGGGCACTAAAGCGACCAGTATTAATATCAAAAGTAATTTGTCCCTTTCGACCGCCTTGAGCTGTTTGTTGTCCTTGACTACCGTTAAGATTACTGAATCCTCTGTTATCAGTACTTGCCTTTTTAGCATCAATAATTACAGCATTGTACAATTCAGGATCTAATTGAAAATAGTATTGATTAGCTTTTTCCTGTTTATTTGTTTTTACTTTTCTTACTTCAAAGTCATTTAAAATCTTACTAAGATTTTTTTCGCTAACTTGTGTTTGATTGCCAGCAGCTGGTGCATCTGCTCTTGCATTACCTGCTCCAGAGCTTACAACTGTAGCACCCAACAGATCACCGATAGTGCGTCCTTCTAAATCCAAATGGAACGGAATTTCGTTATCAGCAAATGTTAGTGCAATATCTTTTTGAGGAATACCTTGACATCTATACACTGCACCTTTGTTTGTAATATTAAATGTCATGTTAAGCATAGTAAATGGAATGTATTTTGTACCACCTTCAATTGTTTGCGGTACTCCCATTTCATCATATCCTACGAATTTTATTCGTAAACAGTAGAGTAAGGTTTTAAAATCAACTCCTAATCCTATACCAATTACAACTTTAGTCAGACGATCTAACAAAGTAACAGTGTATGGCTCAATGATATCAAATTTAATGTTTAGCGCATCGGCTCCTTTGCCTTCTGCTCTATTACCAATCACACTTTCTATTTCTAAGTTGTCGATAGCAAAATCTATTGGAAATTCTGGGCTACGATCTGATCCTTGTGGATAACCACCATTACTAATCAACAACTGCCCACCGTTCAAAATACTGGCTTCATTACCAGGAGTCATGTTTAGCAAAGCATTGTAGCCTGGAACAGTAATTGCCCACAATTCTATATTGTAGGTATAATTTGCATAATCATGCAAAATGTTTGATCTGACATTAGCAGTTGGGGCAGCACTTATAGTAGCCATTATGCTCCTAAAATATTTCTTAAAGTAAGTTCGTTAGGTACATAGATTTTTTTACCAGCAGTAAAATCAAAAATAGGATCTTTGATTAAATCTTTATTACGTACAGCAAATACCCACCAATAATCTACTCTTTTGTACAAGTCAAAACTCAATAGATCAGGTCTATATTCATATGCTGGTATAATAGTAATAAGTTTGTCGTCTGCTTGATTTGGAATATTTTTAAAATTAATTACATCCAAAAATTTGCCATCTATATATTCAGTTGAATAGTAAGGGCTAGTACTTCTATAAACTACAGGATTAATAGCCATTATAACCACCCTCCTCTACCACCACTTGATAAAGCTTTTCCAGCAGCAAAGTCATCAAGACTAAAGTTAGCAATTTTGTTTCTGCTGTATGTTGGAATTAAATCAATAGTGACGTTAAGATCAGCAGGTACTTTAGTTGGTATGCCATTTACCTTTGCAGTAATATAGTTTACATCATTTGGTAAGGTATATTGGAATTCACGCACTACTACTGGAATATGATCAAACATAAACTTACCATGAGCATCTAAGTATAACACTGGCGGCGGACTACCTTTGCTACTGCTTGCTCCGTAAAACATTTTAGTAGCTGTGCGTAAGAAATGCATCATAGCCATTACATACTGGCCTTCTTCGTCATTCTGCGCTGTAAATCTTCCTTGAATATTAATACTGTCTACTGTACTATTAGTATAATAAGGAGTACTATAGTTTGTATGTAACAAACCTTCTAATTCATAATTTGCTCTGTGTCCAACAGCAATAGTAGGAGTAAAAGGAAAAAGTAATCCATCTGTTCTTTTAAGTGGAGCTAACACTGGACTTTTATCAATGAACTTACCAGTCTGATCATACAACAAAACTCTATCTTCTGTAGCATCAGTAAACACAGCAGGTGGACTAAAAGTATTAAATGGCAAACTGCCATCAGTGCCTGGTCCAGTACCAAAGTTAGTTACAGGATATCCAGCAGCGGCTAATCTAGCAGTGCTAGGATCAATATAATAATCTGTAGCTGCGGCTGTTAAATTATCTACGCCATATCTAACAGGAGGAATAGCACTGTCTAAAACAGCTTGTGTTACTCCAACAGCAGTGTTAATAACACCCTGAAGGAACACATCAGGGGTAGTAGGACGTATTTGCCTACCGGGAATAGTACCTGGTAAAGCTTTGTTTTGAGTGCCACTAGCACTGACTTGGTTGCCGTTTCTAATTCCGCCTGAATTCTGTACAGCAGTAATACCTGGATTACTAGAAGCAGTAACTGACTTAGAATAAAAGTTCGGCGCAATTGGTTGTAAATTAGGCATAAACTACTATTTTCCTTACGAAAAATATTTATCAAATTAAAATATGGCTATATAATAACACTATGGTAGCTAAACGTACTCCCTACTTAACTAATAAAGATCTCCTTAAAGAGATTCATAAAAGCAAAAATACCTACTGTAGTTTTTTAACAACTGAAGATCATCAGTATGATCTTATTTTACCTAGTTTAAGTAAAATAAATCAACGCACAATAGCAGAAGCTAAACGTGCCAAAGCTGACAGATTAGCCAAGCAAGCTTGGGAAGCAGCACAGTTAGCAGGTCAAAAGACCAAGTTAGATGATCATGCTGTGGATTGGAAGAAAATTAAAAAGCAAGAAGTTGTTTTTCGCATAATCACGTGGGATCATATCCCTCTTGCTCCTGGACGTAAAAAGACGCCCAAGACATCTAGCGACTTGCACGCTAAAGTAAACTTCCCCCCATTTCAACATTATCGCTATAATGATGAAGATGAACTTATCTGTGTCGGTAAGAGTCATTGGGAAGGGGGATTAGAAAACGGCTGGTTTAATAAAGATCATGGTAACATGACACCCAGTCTTGCTCGCATGTTTATGAAACTATGTGAGCGTTTTGGATCAAAAGGCAATTGGCGAGGCTACACTTACAACGATGAGATGCGAAGCCAAGCACTGCTGCAATTAAGTCAAGTAGGCTTACAGTTTGATGAATCTAAATCAAACAATCCATTTGCTTATTATACAGCAACTATTGCTAATAGCTTTACCCGTGTATTGAATGTAGAAAAGCGTAATCAAAATCTGCGAGATGATATTTTGGAAATGAATTCATTGAATCCTTCTTATACTAGACAAACTGATAATGCAATCAAAGCTAAAGAATTGCTACAAGTTGACATCAGTCCTACTAGTTTACAAGGAAAATCCGAAAAGTAACTATTTGGGTAAAGTCAAATATATTTCCAGTCAGCAAACTTCAACTGTTGACTGGAACATCTTTTAGAAACTAAATTTGATGTTATACCCAATGCTTTGCTTGCTTCTATTAATGAATTATATTGTTTCCCTAAAATTTCAACTTTTTTAAAAGTTCTAGGTCGATTTTTCATTTTTTCAACATAATTAGGATCGGACCATAACATTTTTCTTTTTTGAGATCGAATAATCATGTATTCAGGATCTACATTTTTTCTTCTAAATCCGGCAAGTGCTGCGTTCCTATAAACAGCATCTGTTCGCCACAACTCTTTTAAAGATTCACTTCGATCTTTTTTGAGTTTTTCAAATGTTTTAGAATTTATAGAAATTTGTCTATTTTGCTTCTTAGTTGCCCATTTACTAAAAGAAATAGCCGCTTGTAGCATTTTATATCTATTTTTATCTTTTGTCATTTTAGTTAGAAGCAAATGACATATAAAGTGTTCTCTCGCCGTTAATAAAACAAGATTCCATTTTTCCGCCTTGTATTCTGGAAAAATACATTTAGGCAAAACATGATGTTTTTCGTAATATACATTATCTTTTATTGTTCTTTGTTGGGCATTTAAAACAATACTGTAATACCAATTAGTATATTTGTTATCAACGAATTGATTTTTATGAAAGTAAATATTCATACGCTGTTGCTCCTTCGGGCGATAGAGTAGTTGGGAGTACCAGTCCGCGAACTACATTTTTATTTATTGTTTCTCCACATACTTTTCTATATAATACTACTATGGTAAATTTGTTCAAAAAAGCAGCAATATTCACGGATCTACACGTAGGTCAAAAATCGAATAGTCAAATTCATAACGAAGACTGTTTAAGATACATCAATTGGTTTATTGATCTTGTTAAAACTCGAAATTGCGATACAATTTTATTTTTAGGCGACTTTCATCATAACAGAAATTCAATTAATATTCAAACGATGGACTATAGTCTGCGTATTTTAGAATTATTGGATTCTGTTGGTTGTAGAATGATTGTTCTTCCAGGCAATCACGATCTGTATTATAAAGACAAACGATCTATTAGTAGTATCAAATATATGTCTAAATTTAAAAATATTGAACTGATCAATAATCAATATAGTGAAGGTGATGTCTGCTTTGTTCCATGGTTAATTGGTGAAGAACACAAGAACATGCGCAAAATTAAAGACCGCTATGTCATGGGTCATTTTGAATTGCCAAAATTTATGATGAATTCAATGGTGGAGATGCCAGATCATGGTGAACTTAAAAGAGAAGATTTCGGTCATGTGGATAAAGTCTTTACTGGACACTTTCACAAAAGGCAAACTCAAAACAATATTCATTATATTGGCAATGCTTTTCCTCATAACTTCGCTGATGCCTGGGATAACGATCGCGGCGCAGTCATTTTGGAATGGGGTATGGAGCCAGAATTCGTTAACTGGGCACAAGGTCCAGAGTATAGAGTAATGAGCTTGGCTCAATTGATTGATAATCCCGAGACTTATCTCAATACAGGGATTAACTTTTGCTCTTGCTCTGGCGTGATGTTACTGCGTAAATTTTTGCCAAAAATATCACCTAAGTCGCCCAATGCGCTGTCAAAGTCTGCTTTTGCCTTGGATTTTTCATCGTTTACAGGCTCGGCTTGTTTGTTTTCAATTTCTTGAATGGCGCGATTAACCTGTGCAAGTCTATCTTCTAGGCGTGCATCGGTAACGGTGCCTTGCGCTTGCAATTGTTCGCTTAAATTGGCGCGTAAGTCTTTTAGTTCTTCAAGCTCTGTTTTTTGCTTTGGCTTATCAGTAACAGGGATAATTTGCAATTTACCCATGCCTTTAGCTTGCTGAATAATGTTTTTAGACTCTTTTGGCACAATTTCCCAGCGCAAACCACTACCCTTCATCACCTCATGAGTATCAGATAGGCGATTCAAGCGTACAAACTCTTTCGCTTTATCTTGCGCACCAAACCAGCCTCTACCCTCGGCAATGCGTTTTAATGCTTTCTCGCGCTTGGCAGGCAATCCAAACAAGCCTTCGGTTTCTTCTTTAGTGATACTTTGTTGAGGCGTTTTGTTGGTTTCAATTGTTTGTTCTTGCTGTGGCACCATGGCAAGCAATTTATCGGCTTCACCATCGTTCAAGCGTTCATCCATCTTGATGGTTTCGATCATGCCTTTTGATACGGTGTTACCCTTTTCAATCCATGCGCGATAACTGTTAAACTGCTCTGATACTTCATCAGCCTTACGCTCTGCAATTTGCTCGCGCAAAGTAGTCTTAACAGGCTTCATAAATGCCTGTTCATCGTTCAGCATTTCTTTAAACTTCGCCATTGGCACTTGAGTAACACCGTCAAACCCCTGCCAATCATCAGCGTAGTTATTGCGATAAGCCAATTCTGCTTCTTGCGCTGTTGCATACCCTATATAGGCTTTTGGTTCGTCAAACTTACCTGTTCTGGGGTCTTTTTGATTGATCACGTACACATCACCATCGTAATCTTCTGGCGTGTTGGGTTTCACGTTCACATCTACGTGTTAGATCGGAAGAGCGTCGTGTAGGGAAAGAGTGTTCAGAGC
>OGVO01000207.1_pt1 | contig 11109 bp, 9 predicted proteins | sample 1575771 | NCBI WGS metagenome assembly OGVO01 (sample SAMN07581527, study PRJEB24739) | freshwater metagenome | place: Singapore | collected 2015-01 | reverse complement strand
TGATCATTCAATGGTTGCAATATCATATACAACTACCCTAGACCATAAATGCCCATAGTTCTTGATAAATGTCTTATGTATGGGGTGATCTTGATACGCCTGCTGATCTTTCAGATCTTTAAAAAACATCAATTCAGAAACATCCCAGCTGTGATCAACAACATCTCTCTTTTCAGTAGCTGCCGGATTTCCTAAATGTAGTTGCTGTACTGTCGGAATAGCCTTAAGTGTTGATAATCCTTCAATAAGCTTTTTCCGATCAGTAATAAAGCCTGAGTTTTTTAACCAAAAGAAAACTTGATGCAAAATCATTGGTGATGTTTCAGTTAAGGATACAACTAAGCTATTAGACGTTAATGTTGCTGCTGTAATAGCTGCCGAATTGGCGATAAATGAACGACGAGATCTCTTTATCATAAATCTATGGTTATGAATTGCTATTCCTAAATGTAAGGAACTTATGATTTGTTTAGCTTTTACGATACACAAAATTAGAAATAGATTAAAACTCGATACGCTGTCAATGTTTATGTAAATTGCTAGACTTAAAGAGTAGTGATCTCTTATGGAAGAAAGAAAAATACTGATCGTAGAAGACGAAAAAAAGATAGCTACCACCCTCAAAAAAGGGTTGGTTGAAAATGGCTATCATGTAGACCTTGCTTTTGACGGATTAATTGGTAAAAGACTATTTGACTCCAATAACTATGATCTACTTATCCTGGACATTAACCTTCCGGGCATGAATGGATATGAGCTGTGTAAAGCTGTCAGAAATAACAATCAACATATACCTATCATTATGTTGACAGCTATGAATACCACAGAAGATAAGATCGAAGGATTTGATACAGGAACTGACGACTATATCATTAAACCATTTGAATTCAAAGAATTATTGGTTCGGATTCGAGCACTACTGAAAAGAACCATGAATCAGCAATTACCAACCGGTAATATCTTAAAAGTAGCAGATCTGGAAATGAATTTGGATACCAAAGAAGTAAAACGAGCTGATCAATCTATTACACTTACTGCTAAAGAGTTTCAATTATTGGAATATTTTATGCGTAACCGAAACCGAGTACTCTCTAGAGCAGATATCGCCGAAAGGGTTTGGGAAATTGATTTTGATACGCAAACCAATGTTATTGATGTGTATGTGAATTATCTCAGAAATAAGATTGATAAGAAATTCGACACTAGACTCATCCATACACAGGTAGGTATGGGTTATATCATGAAAGAGAGTAACTGATGAAAATAAAATACCGCATTACGATCCTATTTACTTTACTCGTTACTTTCATACTCTTTTTCGTATGCGCTTCCATTTATTACTTTTCTGATTTAAATAGACAATTAGATTTTCAAAGAAGGCTGCGGAATAGAGCGCTATCTACCATCAGCTTACTCGTTAAAGTAGAAGGTATTGACCGAGAATTACTACAGCGTATTGATCAAAATATGCTTATATCACTCCGCGAAAAAAGTGTCATTGTGTATGATCATACTAACAAGGAGATTTACCGTTTCAGAGACGAAGGAGCTACACTAGAAAGAGCATCTAATACAATACTTCAATATGCAAGAGAAAATGGAGAGTATGTTTACACAAATGGAAATAGAGATGTAATCGCGATCAAATACCGTGCTGGCAATCAAGAGTATATATCTGTAGCTGCTGCATATGACAAAGAAGGTATTGAAAAAATGAGTGAGCTCAAATTTGTACTCTTGGTAAGTTTTATTAGCGGAACCTTAATCACACTTTTATCAGGCTTGATTTTTTCTTCTAGATTAGTAGTGCCTATCAAAAAGATCAACAGTGAAGTGAAAGAAATTTCATCCCAGAATCTTTCCAGAAGAATTATCCTGAATGAAACAAAAGATGAGCTTTATGAGCTTTCCTCTACCTTCAATGAGTTATTAACGAGACTTCAACAGTCATTTGAAATTCAAAGAAGATTCATTGCCAATGCATCACATGAACTCTCTACCCCACTCACTTCTATTTCAAGTCAACTAGAAATTACATTGCAGAATAGCAGAACTGCAGAAGAATATAAGACCGTTTTACTTTCCGTATATGACGATGTTAAAAATCTGAATAGACTAACCAGAAGCTTACTAGAATTGGCTAAAGCAAGTGGCACTTCCGACGGAATGGAGTTATCACTTGTAAGAATAGATGAGTTATTGATGAAGCTTCCGGTAGAATTACGAAAGACCAATGAGCGATTCAAAGTAGAGTTACACTTCGACACTTTTCCTGATGATGAAGACAAATTATTGGTATTTGGCAATGGCGATCTACTGGACAGTGCAATAAAAAATATTGTCTTGAACGCTTGTAAGTATTCAGACGATAACACAGCAAACGTCGGACTAAATTTTTCAGATGATGAATTAAGGATTGTAGTTATTGATCAAGGTCCCGGAATTAAAAAAGAAGAACATTTACTGGTATTTCAACCATTCTTTAGAGGTAATAATGAAACAACCACAGAAGGTTTTGGATTGGGCCTTTCACTGGCTTCTAGAATTATAAAACTTCATAAAGGAAATATCCAACTCGACAATAATGAACCCCATGGTAGCATCTTTACCATCGCATTACCTATCGCCCGAAAGTTCCATCAGATTTGATATGCTCTACACCGGACTTTGAGTCAATTCTATTCTAATATTATTCTAATCTTGTCTTAATCATTGCTTAATAGCATGTAGAGATATTGCAATAAAATATTTAAGACTGTTATTATTTGCTCAGGGTTTAGTTTAAAGCCGCTCTTGTCTAAGAGTGGCTTTGTTTTTTTACACAATTCAATTTATAATCTGCTTCTAATTCAACACTAATTCGCTTTTAAGAGCACTACAAAACCTTTGTCCATACACAAAAATCGAATTATGATTACAGTAATTATACCTGCACTAAATGAAGAGAGAACAATTGCAAGTGTTGTAAAATATTGTTTCTCTAAACCTATAGTTTCTGAAATTATAGTAGTGGATGATAAATCATTTGATAATACTGTAAAATGTGCACAGGAAGCAGGTGCTAAAGTAATCACGAGTACTAAACTTGGAAAAGGCGCATCTATGCGTGACGGATTATTATGTGCCAAGAATAATATTATTGTTTTTCTGGATGGCGACATTGACCCATACCCGGAAAAAATGATCGAAAAAATGACAGATCCTATTCTGAATGATCAAAGCGATTTTATCAAAGCTTCTTTTGCAAGAAATAGTGGCAGGGTTACAGAATTGGTAGCAAAACCATTGCTCAGTATGTTTTTTCCGGCTCTCTCCCATTATTCTCAACCGCTTAGTGGTATGATTGCGGGTAAAAAAAAGTTTTTTGAGAATATTGATTTTTTCAATGATTATGGTGTTGATATAGGCATTCTAATTGACATGCATACCCAAAATGCAAGAATTGAAGAAGTAAACATCGGGTACATTGAAAATGATAGTAAACCGCTTCATGAACTAGGTAAAATGAGTAAAGAAGTAGCCGGCGCCATTCTTAAAAAAGCATTTAGCCAAAATACCAATGCGATTTCTATGGAAGAATTTCAATCAATCAATATCATCCGTGATCAAATGGAAATGGCCTTCACAGAACAATTGAAAGATGCTAAGAAAATGGTGGTATTGGATATGGATGATACGATTTTGAAAGGACGTTTCGTAGATACATTTGCCCAACGATTCGGTCTTACAGAACAGCTCTCTGAGATCAGAACCCGTATTACAGATAGTACGCTACGCACCAAGGCAATAGCTAAAATGTTTAAGGGTAAACATCTTGGGGAACTGATGGAAACGATAGAGAGTATTGCATTGGTGAAGGATGTTGCAGCTGTCATTAAAGAACTGCATCAAAGAGAATATGTGGTAGGTATTATTACAGACAGCTATGACTTTGTAGCAAATCATATACGCCATAAGATCGGTGCAGATTTTTCATTGGCAAATGAACTTGAATTTTCCAATAGTGTAGCTACCGGAGAAGTGAAGATTCCTTCATTCTTCTTTCATCATACAAATAGCTCTTGTTTACATACTATTTGCAAATCAAACGCACTAGATCACATTCTGAATAAATACGAGATCAATCATGGCAACTGCATAGCTATGGGTGATAGTGAAAATGATATCTGTATGGTTAAGAAAGCAGGATTTGGGGTGGCCTTCCGTTCCAAAAATGAGTATCTCAAACAAACCGCTGATCTACTGATCCAAGAAGAAAGTTTTGAGCCCTTACTAGAATATGCAGTACACTGATATTCTAATATACTTCTAATTCAACACTAATAACCCACTAATTAGGCTCCAGTAGGTTTGATATACAATATGATCCCTTACAAAAACATATTAATACCTATTGATTCTTTACATTCAGCTCAGGTCGCTGCCGAGAAGGCCCTAGAGCTATCCGACCCTGCTGAAACCTGTATTCATTTGGTGAGTGTGATTCGTTTTGATTCACTTTGGCAACGTTTATTGTATACTGAAGCTATTGTAAAGCAACAACGCTATTTTATTAAAAGAAAGGCACTAGCAGAGAAAAAAAATGAAGCCATTAAAACAAGAATTACTCAAATTGCTCCATCAACTATTGTAAAGACGAGTGTAATCATTGAAACAGCCATTAGCGACCACCTAATAAAGTATACACTCACTCACCAAATTGATCTTGTTATTAATACTCAGAAAAAGACCGGAACAGGTTTCAATTGGTTCAAAAAAGATTGGAGTGAAGAATTGGCTCGAAAAGCAAGTGTGGCAGTTCTCACAGTAACTAAGGGATGTTTGAATCATCCCATAAAATCAATACTACTTCCGGTTAAATCATTTGTACCCGAAAGAAAAATTCAAGTAGCATTAGCTTATGCGAAACGATACAATGCTCATATTCATTTAGTAACACTGCTTGATAACAATGATAGCACTGCCAAAATACGAGTAGATGCTTTCTATCTTACTTATAAAATTCTTTCAGAATATGGACATGCACCTCAATACAAAATATTGCAGGGCGCAGACAGCGATGCTGCCTTACTTCGTTATGCAGATCAAATCAAGGCAGACATGATCTTAGTCAATCCGGATAAAAAGAAACGCATACCTGGACTTATGCGTCAAACGATCACAGACATGCTCAACCCGCTTTCAGCACTTCATATTCTGACTTTGAAACCCCATTTCAAAAGAACTATCTAAAATGTACACTATGCAGAAGAAATTATTTAGCACTGTATTGGCGCTTGCCACTATCATACTCATCGCAGGTGCCCAAACAATTGATGAAGGCAGAAAGCTGTTTGAATATGAAAGATACCGCAGTGCAATTGATGTGTTGAAAAAAGCAACTGCTGCCAACCCACGAGACATTAATGGTTGGTATTGGTTAACTCGTTCACAATTGGCAGCGGGCTATAAAGACAGTGCTACCTTATCTGTAGAACAAATACCCGTTGATGTAAGATCCCAGCCATTGGGCAAAGTGATACAGGGGGCAATACTTCTGCACAAAGAAGACTCCATGGCTTCCATACAACTTTTTACAGAAGCTATTGGTACAAAAAGAAAAAAAGATCCAATCATCCAATTAGCAGTTGCCAATGCCATGATCGATGCTCCAAAAGGAAATCTTTTAAAAGCCATTGAGCTATTAAAAGAAGCGGCTGAAAGAGACAAAAAGAACACATGGATTTTTCTAAGCATGGGCGATGCATATCGCAAACTTTACAATGGTTCAGAAGCTGTAAAAGCTTATCAAGAAGCGATTGATGCCGACGATAAAAATGCAGAAGCCTATTATAAGATCGGAAAGATCTATCAAACTCAAAACAACGTAGAAGTATTCAGTGAGTATTATAATAAAGCTATTCAGGCAGATCCTGATTTTGCACCGGTGTATTATCCATTGTATTATTATTATTACTTCAGGGATGTCAATAAGGCATTGGAATATCTTCAAACATATATTAGTAAAACAGACTACAGTATAGAAAATGAATACATGTTAACGGATTTGTATTATGTATCTAAAAAATACAATGAAGCCATTCAAACTGCACAACAAGTATTACTAAAAGAAGGCAATAACGTTAAACCTCGTATCTATAAGTTGATGGCTTATAGCTATGATGGACTTGAAGACCTGAACAATGCTGAAAAATGGATGAAAGACTATTTTGAAAAAGAAAATGATACCAATTATGTAGCGAAAGATTTCGATTTAATGGGAAAAATTGCTACAAAGCAAAATGAAAATAATGAAGCAGTAGTCTGGTACGAAAAAGGTTATCAGTTAGAAAAAGATACCACCGCTAAAATTGAGTATGTAAAAAAGATCATGGCATTATATAAAGCGGAAAAGAACTATTCACAACAGGCAAATTGGAATGGTGAACTCTATAAGTTAAATGCCCCATTTACCAATGTTGATATTTTCAATTGGGGTGTAGCACATTATAATGCAAAGAATTACCAAATGGCAGACAGTGTTTTTGGCATCTATGCAACGAAATACCCTGATCAAACCTTTGGTTATTATTGGCGAGCCAGAAGCAATGCCGCCATTGATACAGCCATGGAAATGGGTATTGCTATTCCGCACTATGAAGACATGATTGATGTTGCCCTGAAAGACACCACAAGTGTAAATAACAAAAAATGGTTAATTGAAGCATACGGATACATTGCAGCATACAAAGTAAATGCTGAGAAAAAATATGATAGTGCATTACAACTATATGACAAGATCCTTGAACTGGATCCTGCCAATAATGATGCAGAGAAATACAAGGAGATTCTCGAAAAGATCATGGCTGAACAAGCCAAACAAGCCTCAAAAGAGCCACAACGAGATTCACAATAATAGGTTTTAGTAGGTTTCAAGGTTTATAGAAAAATGGGTCGGATGATTATCCGGCCTTTTTTCTGTAGGTACTCTATACTACCTTTATTTTATGAAAATTCAGTTATGGTCAGTAGGCAAGCCACATGACCCCTATGTAAAAGCTGGAATAGAGGACTTTACCAAACGTTTGGGAAATTATTTCTCCGTACAATGGCAGATCATTCCGGCACCTAAGCAGGCAGCCACTATGGCCGATATCGCTTTAAAAAAAGCAGAAGCTACTTCTATTCTGCAATTGCTAGAAAAAGACGACTATCTCATTTTACTGGATGAAAGAGGAAAACAATTCAGCTCTCCTGAATTGGCAGATATACTACAAAAAAGAGCTAATGAAAGTACAAAGCGACTTATCTTTTTGATTGGGGGTGCCTATGGCGTAGACGAAACGGTAACCCAAAGAGCTAATATAGCATGGAGTCTTTCGAAATTAGTGTTCCCGCACATGCTTGTGAGATTGATATTGGCTGAACAGCTTTACCGCGCCTGTACAATTTTACGAAATGAAAAATATCATCATGTGTGAAAACGCTTAAATTGCAACTATGTTCTCGATCACCATTATTATTCTGATACTCACTTGTATCATTTCATTTACTGCTTTTTCTAATCAAAGGGTTATTGATGACCTCATCTTTTATCCTCCGGCCATAACACAAAGAAATCAGTGGTATCGTTTTATTACTAATGGTGTGATCCATGCTGATATCGCACACTTAGCATTTAACATGTTTTCATTTTACATGTTTGGAGAGTTTGTAGAAAGGTATTTTGTAGCAATTTTTGATGAGAAAGGTAAGATCCTATACTTAGCTATGTATGTTAGCGCATTGGCTGTATGTTTGATACCTACCTATTTTCAAAATAGAGATAATTATTATTATCGAAGTTTGGGTGCATCGGGCGCGGTGTCCGCAGTAATCTTTGCCGGCATTTTTTTAGCGCCGACAATTAAGCTTGGTTTACTTTTTTTACCAGCATTTATTCCCGGTTTTGTGTTTGGGCCTTTGTATTTGATCTTATCTGCTTATATGGCGAAGCGCGGCGGCGACAATATCAATCACTCAGCACATTTTTGGGGGGCGGTATGGGGCGTAGTATTCGTAATCGTTACATGCTTGTTATTAACAGGATTCAACCCTATTACAAGTTTCTTGAACCAAATAATAGATTATTTCTCATAACGAAATAAAACTGCTTTTTGCGTGGACGACTTCACACGGAATCGATGATCCATTCGATATCCAATCACCCATACAATTCGTTGATCAGACTCTAATACCCAAACATTTTCTTTATCTGTCAATGACAACTTTTGATCGATAAAAAATCGACTCAGTTTCTTTTTCTTATTCAATCCTAATGGATAAAAATAATCCCCGACTTTCCATTTGCGTAATACCAACGGATAACGTAATTCATCTTGATCGATCAATGCCTCATTCGAATTTGAGCGAATCGTAAGATCATCGGTATTACGAATGGCAAGTCTGATAGATGCTGTATGGATTTCCTTGGTTTCTTTCTCAATCAAAACGATGGAAGACTTCTCGGTATTGACAAGGGAAAGAATCATATGATTCCTATTCTTGATCAAACGGTGGGTAGGTGAACTCAATACACTTCCATTGTCAGCATCCAATAATTTGATCGCTTCAAATGTTTGACCGGGTGTAAATCCAAATGGCTTTAATAACTCATAAGAAATAGTTACCAATGGGCGCGCTTTTTTCCATGCTAGAATCGGGATGATGATTTCATTATCCTGTTGACGAATCAATTTTTTTAATTGTAACTGTACGCCATCTTCATACAATTGATAAGCCTCCTGCAATCGTAACACGGAATGTTTTAAATTTTCATCCGCTGTTGGATATTGCGTTCGAATCAAGGGCAAAACTTGATTACGGAAAAAGTTACGGGTATAATCATCATGCTGATTCGAAGAGTCTTCTACATATTTGAGCCCCTCTGCATTGGCATATTCTTGTAATTGTTGCTTTGAAAAAGAAAGCAATGGCCTGAGAAGTTTTTGTTCAGGCTTATAATGATCCATACCGACAAGCCCCATCAATCCAGACCCTCTAAATAAGTTCATGAGAACGGTCTCATTATTATCATCGGCGTGATGCGCCGTGACGAGGTATACATTTTTTGAATACGCACCAACAAGTTCTTGCCGAACCTGCTCAAACCAATCGTATCTCAACATCCGTGCTGCTTCCTGAGTAGAAATTTTATGCGCAGCAACAAACTCCTTTGTATCAAATTTTTTGACCATTATCGGCACACTCCATTGTTCTGCCATTTGCCTGACAAAGCTTTCGTCGCGATCACTCTCTTGCCCTCGTAATTGAAAATTGACATGCGCAACAGTAATCTGAAACCCGGAAGATTGTAATAAGTGCATCAACACAACACTATCAACTCCTCCACTCACTGCCACCAATAAATGACAATGCTCAGAAGTAAGCCAGGGAAACTGGGTCTTGATTTTTTGTTGAAAGCGTTGGTGCAAGCTCATAGGTATATCCTCTACCCTTTTTTAACTTCTTTCGCCCAGGTATCTTTCAATGTTACCGTTCTGTTGAAGACGAGTTTTTCATGAGTACTGTCCTTATCCAAACAGAAATATCCTTTACGAAGGAACTGATAACGACTTTCACTAGAATCAGCTGCTAAAGCAGGTTCTGCGAATGCATGGCCGATCACTTCCAGTGATTCTGTATTGATATGATCTTTAAAATCTCCTTCGGCATTTCCCACATCTTCTACTTTAAAAAGTCGATCATACAATCGTACTTCTGCTTTCACAGCATGACGAGCACTTACCCAATGCAATGTACCTTTTACATTGATTCCCGAAGTATCCGAACCACTTTTACTTTCAGGAATATAAGTACAATGTAATTCGGTGATATTACCTTCATTGTCTTTGATCACTTCATCACAACGAATGATGTATGCACTTTTCAAACGAACCATTTGTCCGGGAGCTAGTCTGAAATACTTTTTTGGAGCTACTTCCATGAAATCATCTCTTTCAATATAGAGTTCTTTACAGAAAGGAATTTCACGGTTTCCTGCATTGGGATCCTCAGGATTATTTTCGCTTAAGAGCATCTCCACGTCACCTTCATAGTTGGTAATGATCACTTTTAATGGATCGAATACCACCATTCGTCTGACAGCCACTTTATTCAAATGCTCGCGTACACAAAACTCAAGTAATCCGACATCAATCAAATTATCTCTTTTTGCAACACCGATACGATCACAAAATTCACGAATGGCTTCCGCTGTGTAGCCTCTTCTGCGCATACCACTGATGGTGGACATACGTGGGTCATCCCAACCATTGACATGTTTTTCATTTACCAACTGTAACAGCTTACGTTTACTCATGACGGTATAAGTCATGTTCAATCGTGCAAATTCATATTGTTTGGAAGGGAAAATTTCCAGTTGTTCAATGAACCACTCATACAATGCACGGTGTGGAATAAATTCAAGCGTACAAACAGAATGGGTAATATTTTCGATGGCATCACTTTGTCCATGTGCGAAATCATACATTGGATAGATACACCACTGATCGCCTGTACGGTGATGATGCGCATGCTTGATACGATAAATGATCGGGTCACGCATATGCATATTCGGATGTGCCATATCAATTTTAGCCCGCAATACTTTTTCCCCATCTTTGAATTGTCCGGCTCTCATAGCTTTGAACAACTCAAGATTTTCAGCAACAGAACGATCTCTAAATGGACTATTGGTGCCCGCTTGTGTAGGTGTACCCTTTTGTTGAGCGATCGCTTCACTGGTACTATCATCTACATAAGCCAGTCCTTTTTCTATGAGTTTGATGGCAAAACCATACAACTGTTCAAAATAATCAGATGCATATCTTTCTTCTGCCCACTCAAATCCAAGCCAACGAACATCATCTTTGATACTTTCTACATATTCGGTATCCTCTGTAACTGGATTGGTATCATCAAAACGAAGATTGGTAGTGCCCCCATATTTTTTAGCCAATCCAAAATTTAAACAAATGCTTTTGGCATGACCAATATGGAGATACCCATTGGGTTCAGGGGGGAAACGGGTAACAATAGATTTGTATTTACCACTGCTTAGATCTGCTTCAACGATCTCTTCAATAAAAT
>OGVO01000206.1_pt1 | contig 11111 bp, 25 predicted proteins | sample 1575771 | NCBI WGS metagenome assembly OGVO01 (sample SAMN07581527, study PRJEB24739) | freshwater metagenome | place: Singapore | collected 2015-01 | reverse complement strand
TGCAACTCCTATTGCGCGGCGAAATTGATGACAAGGACAGAAAGACCCTTGACATTTGCATAGGTGGACATTTTCTCGCGGGCAGATTCGGCTTGTGCAAGTGTCATGGTCGGCAATTTCAACGCAACGAGTCCATGGGGCTTTTCAACGGCGAGTCCGTAGGTTTTCAGCATGATTTAGCCTTTCTAGCTAGGTTTGGACAGATAGGGATTGACTGTTAGCCTGCGAAGTGACGCAAGCGCCGAATCGTCAAGTTGTGTTCCATGTAAACGGTCAATTTCCCAAGATTGATTCGCGTCATGCAGTCTTTAGACTGAATGTTGAATCCGTTGCTTTTGTACTTACGCAAGCGGACGACTCCTTTCTGTCCAAAGAAATTAAAACGGAAGCCTTTGGTGCCATCGTTCAGAGGCTTAGCTGCGCAGATAAGGAAAAATTTCATAGCGTGGACTCCGTTGTCTAGGTTGATTCGGTCACAGGATGTAAACAAGATAACAGACTGACAAGATAGCGGCAAGGCCGATTGCATCCTTGATTGCTTGTCGTATCATTTTGTTCCGTTCCTTGTTTCGCTTTCCTTAAATCCCCTTATAAGGCCGATTCTTTGGGATGCAAGCGATTCTTTTCATGCCTCAAAACTATTTCCAGATAATCTAGCTAGGTCAAAACAAGCTTTCCCAATTACATACGAATCGGGCGGGCGCGCGTTACATGCGAATCGTGTCGGTTGTCAAGTAAAAAGATTGCTTTACACGGCTTAGGCAATCCTGTAAAAGATGATTCGTTGAACCGGATTCGATCCGGCTGGGGTCGCTACGCGATTCGCAAAAATCACCGAGGCTGGGCGCATGAAATTGTGTGACATATTTATCACACCCATACTTACCACACTTTAGATAGTTTAACGTTAAACTATGCTGCAATGCGGCAAAGTTTAAGACTCAACTAAACTGATTGGTTTAGTTTAACGTTAAACGATTCGCATTGCTGCAAAATGGTTTAACGTTAAGTCAAGTGTGAAAACGTTTCCATATCAAAAGATAATCAAAAGAGAGTCTTGACAATACCAAAGATAGCGATTCGTGACGAAAGTATGTATTGACATGACGAAAGTATGTATGATTCGGCCAAAAGATAGGCTTGACACATACTTTTGGATAGTGATTCGATAACTTTTGATAAAACAGGTCAAAAATAGTGTGTTTTGACCCCCACAGTGGAAATTGTTCAGGGGTGCCAAGGGAATTGCTCACCCTTGTAAGGGAAATGATCGGAATCGCTTGACAGAATCACCCCTACCGTGGAAAATGATCAGTGTGAGGTACACCCCACCGAGGGAATTTGGGTAAAGACATGAATGAATGTTGCAAGATTATCGACAACAAAGTGCAAGCTAAGTTCAAAGACATCTTGGTTACTGAGGAAGGTTTCTGGTACACAGTGCATATCTGTTACTGTAAAGTCTGTGGATCACTGGTAGAAAGCAGGAGTTGGGTTGAGTAAGGAAGTCTCTTATCATAGTCACTACGGCCCCGGTGGTCGTTATTGCAACTGCTGTGGACCAGCACCTAAGCATAGGAAGAAACATGACCGGGTAGTTAAGAAACGCATGAAGATTGCAGCGATGAAGGAAGAACTGAAAAGTTTGACAAACCTTAACGAATCGCTTATACATACACTCAAGGAAGACAGGAGATACCAAGATGACTAACCAAGAACGTGTTCTGCAAGCTGTTGAGAATATGATCAATGAGTTTGGTAAGCTTCGTGCAGATGGTGTTGTTGCAGATATGTGGTACAAACATATGCACGAACTTCGTAGTGCTGCTTGGGCTGCTTACTACTTCCAGAAGGAAATTGTTGAGAAGCAAAAGGAAGCTGTGTAATGGAAGATCAAGAAGACCTGTTCATCAAACATTCTGCACTGATCCTGAGACAAGACCTTGGCACTACTGTTGCTCAGGCAAGGTTCAAGGCTTGGTGTGAAGGCCCTGTAGGCTATGCCAAACGTCTTGTTGAAGAAGCTGAAACTAAGGAGAACGATGATGACTTCTAAGACCTTCACTAAGACCCAAGAACTTGATCTTCTTGTTGCCCTTCGTAATGCGTATGAGTGTGCAATGTGTGGTTTCTTCTGCAACAGTGACTACCACAGCGAAGCGTTGAAGAAAGAGGTTGACGATCTTCTGGTTTTGTTGCATAAGATTTACCAGAGCGAAGACAACACGAATCAAACGGAGAACTAACTATGAAAGCTTACGACAGCTATTCCGAAGTAGAGATGACTGATTGCACTATCACCTTTGGTGTGATGCACGGTGATGGGAAGTGGACTTACTGGTCTGATACTGGTTGGGAGTTTGATGTGACTAAAGAGTGCAAGATTGAGTTTGTTGAAGCCTTTGACCACAATGGTGACCCTTGCACACCGCCTCAAAGTGTCATTGACGAGGCTATGGAAATCGCTGATCGTGTTCATTGGGACAATCTGATGGAAGGTAATCTTTAATGCTTGCACGAATCACTGATGAAGTGTATCTAGAATAGGAAGTGGCAATGGAGTATGTAGTTGTTACGGCTGACAGGTGTTTCAGAGAAGCTTGCTACGACAATTGGTCAGACTTGATTAGAGATTGGGAAGCTGAGATACGAGCCGGGACACATCGCATATGGGTCTTTGGTTCTGAATATGGAGAGAAAAATGGAAAACAACTACAAACACCCGATGCGTGACCTTGAAGTCGTGGTCTATCAACAGATCAGTGGCAACTCTGGTCCTAAGTACATTGCCAAGTACGAACCTTTCCATGTCTACCCTGTGTTCTTCTCTGGTGACACTGAGGAAGAAGCACGGTTGAAGGCAAAGAAATTTGCTGATGATGCCGTAGCTACCCATGAAGAAACCTATCAGAAGCGTAAGGCTAACGCTGAGAAGGCCCGTGCTGCCCGTGATGCTAAGAGGAAGGAAACTGTATAATGAATGATGAAGAATTGAAGCTTCTTGAAGCCAAGCAAAAAGATTTGGCAAAAGAGTTGAGAGAGGCTTCTGAAAAGATTGAGAAGATCAAAGCAAACCAAGAGGAAGAATCTTTAAAGCCTCTTAGAGATATTGCTGAAAAGATGCACGACTGCCTGTGTCCGTATAATCACACAGATGGTTGTTCATGGGGATATGAAGGTGATAATTGGAACTCCTATGCTCACAAAGAGTGGCTAGATAAAGTGAAAAAACTTGTGAAAGGCGATTCTTATACAAAACCTGTGTGTAGCGTCCAAGACATGGAAACTCTTGTAGAGTCTATTTCCAGTCTTAAGAAATCTGCTCCACAAGCAATGAGACTAATTCGTAAAGCTTTCTAAGAAAGGGTCTATAATGAACTTCACTTCTGTTGTTAAGCTGATTGATGACCTTCACAAGACAGGGTTTGTTGTTAAGGTTAATGGCTCTATGGATTCTGTTGTTGTGGAGCATCTTGAGACTAAGATTAAGTCTTATCCTTTGTACTCTCAAACTGAGGTTAAAACATGGGCTGCTGGTTTCTTAGCACGACACAAGAAGGGAAATTGATATGACTACCGTAAGCAAAGAAGCACCAAAGACATCCGCACAGAACAAGAAATGGGAAGCAGGGAAGACCTATTGCTGTATCCTATCCAAATCTCCCGGCTACAAAGAGGGTATGTTGTATAAGGCTTACAAGAACGCTGATGGTGTTGTTTGCCTTAAAGGTTCTGACGGGTTTGAAGACATGTGCTACATGCTTGTGTCAGGTTTTGTGGAGGTTAAATCTAGCTAAGAAAAAGCTTCCAGAATCACTATAAACCCTGTATAAACTAATTCATGCCAGCAAAAGGAACTGAGATATGACCGAAGTTCAAGAAAAGACGATGAACGTCACCACTGTTAAGGACGTTATCACTGCTCGTGGCACTCGTATCTGCACTGTGACTTTCCTCAAGACTGATGGTTCGGTTCGCGTTGCAAATGGCCTGTTCCGTCCTTCCTCTCACATCGTTGGGTCAGAGCAAGGTTTCCGTCAGTCTGAGCAGATGAAAGCCCGTGGTCAAATCCCCTTCTATGACTTGCAGAAGAAGGCTTGGGTGTCGTTCTACGTTGATCGTGTGGTAGAAATTAAGTGATGGAAGATTTTTTGCCTAAAACAGATAAATGGGATTTTGTATCGGGTGCAGACTGGATTAGGAGACAAAAATACGGACTGGTACAGAACCCATGCTCTGAAATTGTGTTGCAACAACCTGAAAACAAAGGACAAACTATGACTGATAAGACCCTCTATGAAATCAAAACTCAGAGTGGAACCATCTTCGGACACAAGCTTGCTGTCAACTCGCAGGGTATGTGGGTGATGGAAATCAAAGGCTCTGGTCAGGTTATCGCTGTTGACAAGGATTCTGTCAGCAAAGTGGTACCTTATACCATTGCCATCAAATACACTGAGCATGGTACTGCATACCACTACATTGCCAATGCTGACGATGGCTGGAAGGTTGACGATTTCGTTATCTGCCTGCCCTATGGCTCTGGTGGTTATCAGTTGGCCCGTATCGTGGCTGTTGACACCAAGTCTGACAAGGCTACTGTTGAGTTCAACCCCATCAAGAGGATCAGTTAATGAACCCTAAAGGATTGACTGTAGAACAGCAGCTATTGGTGCCTATAACAGCCTACATCAAGCAACTGGAACAAATGGCAAGCACTTATGAATGGGACGGAGAACTTGACAAGTGCGATACTGTTCTGATAGAACTACAAATAGTTAGAGAGTACCAGATAGAATCAGGTAGCCTCTACTACCCAATGTTTTAACTTTAGGAGAGAGTAATGAAATTCACGATTGGTGATCGTGTTGTAGTCAAGAACAACAACCCCTATCTTGGCTCTGAGGAATGTCATGTAGGTTTCCCCGGCACTGTTGTCTATGTGACCTATGTGCTGGACCACGGTTGTCAGTTGGCACTTGACCCTGACTGTGACCCTGATGAACACAGTAAACGTAGCCTGTTCTTCCGCAATGAATGGTTTGAACCCTACGAAGGATAACTACAATGCGCTTTCTTGAACGCTTCTACTGCTACCAATGTGAAATGTGGATTGAGTTTGCAGAAGACATGTGCCTAGAATGCTTTAGTGATAGGATGGGTATTGACTATGATGAGGATGACTACAGCGATGAAGACTGACTACGTGGAAACTTCTCTTGGATCAGACTGGTTCGACTACTTTAATGTAGAAGATCACTACCTGATCCTTGAAGGGTACTACTTCTAACAACAGACTATGTTCCCTAGAGGGTATCTCTTATAGTATCTATATCAGATAGACTATGAGTACCTTCTAGGGGATATGTATATAGGGAACCGTGGCGGAAAGGTTCTTTTAGTAAGTGGGTGTGTAGATCGTCCTTGTCAAGACCCTACTAGAAGAAAATTTTAGCTTGACATGACCACCCACACAGTCTATCTATCAACGTCTCAGAAGCAAAAGTGAGAATCAACATGAACGTCGAAAAACTGAAACAGGTCGAACAGTGGCTTCTCGCTGGCGCTTCTGAACGTACCTTCAACATGAACCGTCTGGTCGAAGTTCCAGAAGGTCATAAAGAAAACTGGTGTGGTACTACCTGCTGCATCGCTGGTTATGTGTATCAACAAGAGGTTCCATTTAATCAAAATCAACACAACAAGAACTTTACTGGTTGGGGTGTCGTTGAAAACACTGCTGCCGAGGCTCTTGGTCTTGATGGTAGGATTGCAAACCTCCTGTTCTATCCCTCAAATAGCAAAGGTTACTTTTATACAGGTAAGTGGGAAGATGTCACTCCGCAGCAAGCAGCACAAGCTGTCCGTAACGTGATTGAACAGGGTGAACCCCTGTGGGAAACTATCCTTGATTTTGGCGAGGAATACTGAAATGCTTGGTCTGAAATCTATTGAAACTGTAACTAAAGAAGCTGTCTGGTTTGAGTATCGTCAGAACAACAGCGGTGGGTCATTCGTCACCAATGACGATGTTTCGATCTATGTTCTGATCCAAGCAGATGATCGGGTATCTGCTAATCAAAAAGCAGAAGAAGTTGGTATCTATTTCAATGGTGTCAGCAATGGTCGTGACTGCGGCTGCTGTGGTGATCGTTGGTCTAAGCCTTGGGATGAACTGGAAGAATTTTCTGTATATAGTTGGACTGGTAAAGGTGGTAGCCGGAAAATTTATGATAACGTCTTGGACTATGCACAGGCTCTTGCCGATGGATATATGCGGGCAAAGAAAGGTAAACCTTCTGTGATCGTGTACTTCATCAACGGCGTCAAACAGGCCTTCTACAAGAAATAACCCCTTCCGTGGAAATTAACTAAGTGTGGGCAAGAGAGAGACTAGCAATGAATGACTACGAACTAAAGCATCAACCTTGCCCTTTTATTTCCTGCGGTTCTTCTGACGCTTTCAGCTACAATGAACAGCACAGGTATGGGTACTGCCACAGTTGCGGTAGTGCCTATCCAAAGAGGAAGATGAAGGTGTTTGAGTGGGCGCTTGATAAGTATCCATTGAAGAACGGGAAAGAAATGAGCAACAACGAAGACAACGATCTTATTGAGAAGGAAGAACCCAAAGGCACTTGGGAGTTTCGTGGGCATAGGAAAGTTACTTCCTCAACCATGACGTTCTACGGTGTCAAATCGTTTGTTCAGGACGATCTTCCTGTCAAACACACCTATGTTTATCCAGATGGGTCTTCTAAGACACGCTTCTTCCCGAAAGAGTTTTCTACTGCTAACGGGTTCAAGAGTGACCGACTGTGGGGTATGGACAAGTTTCCTGCTGGTTCTGCTAAGGCTGTTACCATTACGGAAGGTGAACTTGATGCTATGTCTGCCTTTCAGATGCTTGGCAGCAAGTACCCTGTTGTGTCGTTGCCCTCTGCTACTCCTAGCAAGAAGCTTCTAGAAAACTGTAAGGACTGGCTTGGTTCCTTTGACAAGATTTACCTGTCTCTGGATGCCGACGACAAGGCTGAACGGTTTGCTCTAAACCTCATGAACCTGTTTCCGGGTCGTGTCTATAAGGTTCCTCATGATGTCTATAAAGACGCTAATGAGTTCCTCATGGCTGATGCTGGCGACAAGTTTCGTAGTGCTTGGTATTCGTCTGGTGTGTTCACCCCTGACAATATCTATGCTACTGAGGAAGACTTTCTCGAACTGCTGCACGATACACCGGACCATGCTTACGTTCCAACCAATATCTATGCACTGGACGAGAAAATCCTTGGTATCATGCAAGGTCACTTCACGGTTATCAAGGCTCCTACAGGCATTGGTAAGTCGGAGTTTATGCGGTATCTGGAATACAACTTCATCAAGAACTATCCTGATGTGAGGTTCGCTACTTGGCATCTGGAAGAAACCAAACTTCGTTCCTTGCTTGGTGTGGTGTCCTATTACCTTAACGACAACCTGACACGTAAAGACCTGATTGCTGAAAAGAATCGCTTGCAAGACGTTGAAATGGCGATTAAACACATCACTCAGAAGACGGGTTACATGCAGTTCCACCTTCGGGAAGAAGATGGTGCTGATGAACTGATCGAACAAATCCGTGTTCTGACACAGGTGTATGGGTGCAAATATGTGTTCTTTGAACCAATCCAAGACGTTGTTACAGTATCTAGTGACGACAGTAAAGAAGCTATTCTGGCGGATTTGTCTGTTCGTTTGTCCAAACTTGCCGCTGATCTGAACATCGGTATTGTTACCATTGGTCATACTAATGAGAATGGTGACTTCAAATACTGTAAGATGATTGGTCAACGTGCTTCGGTTATCATTGACCTTGTGCGTGACAAAGAAGCAACAGATATGCTGGATCGTAACACGACTAAGCTTATCGTCAAGAAGAACCGCCCATGTGGGCTTGAAGGTGAAGCTGGTGAGTTGTTGTTCAATGGGGACACATTCACCCTTGCAGAGAAAGGAAGTGGCTGGTAATGGATGAAGTTTTTGAAATGTGGCTTGATGGGTGGATGGTTGCAGAAACCCGCAGAGAGTTTGCTAAAAAGACTGGTGCAAACTTTGATGACCTTCGGTGGGCCTTTATTGCTGGATACACTAAGGGTCAGGATAGTATGATGGAGAGAAAATGACAGTCTGGGAAGTCAAACTTGTGCCTGTTGATAAACCAAACGCAGATGGTAGATACACTTTTGTGGAAGCGGAGTATTTACAATTCTCTCAACAAATTGGTGACGAGTTTGTTGTATCTTTCAGTGAAGTCCAACCCTACTATCAGTGGGGCGGGTACCCTTCTGCGGAGTTTGTAATAAAATGAAGATCATCGTTCTGGACAGCGAAACAGACGGTTGGGTTGAGAACGTAACAAAGCTGCATGTTGTTTCTTGGACAGAAGATGGCGATACGTTTCATCACACTAACGACCAAGCAAAGATAAGAGAAATCTTGTCGCAGGAAGATACTAGGATCGTGTGTCATAACGCTGTCCGATACGATCTTCCTGTATTCAATAAACTGCTTGGTACGAAGTTGACCTACCTTAACTTCATCGACAGTCTGGCCTTGTCTTGGTACGTCAACTATGACAGGTCATCACATGGTCTTGAAAGTTATGGTATCGACTATGGTGTTCCTAAGCCGAAGGTCGATGATTGGGAAAACCTGACCTACGAAGACTATGCACATCGTTGCGTAGAAGACGTTAAGATCAACTGGCGTCTCTGGAAAGAGTTGGAATGTAAGCTTATCAAGCTGTATGGTTCGCTTGAGAAGGCTATGAAGATCATCGACTATCTTGGTTTCAAGATGGACTGTGCAAGGGAAGCAGAGGAAGTCGGTGTTCGTCTTGATGTTGAACGGGCGCAGAGGAATTACGACGAACTTGAACGCCTCCAAGAGGAAAAGTTCAAGGAACTAGTGAAGGCTATGCCCAAGCAACCTGTGTATAAGACGTTCAAGCGTCCTGCACAGAAGGTCAAGAAAGATGGCACTCCTACAGAGGCTTGGAAGAAATGGTTGGCTGTTCTGTTTCAGGCAGAGTTGCCCTCTGATTACGACAAAGACGAAGTGGAGTTGGTTGTTGATTGGGAAGATGCAAACCCAAACAGTGATCCACAAGTTAAAGATTGGTTGAACAAACTCGGTTGGGAACCTCAGACATGGAAGTACGACAAGAATAAGAAGACTGGTGTAGAGAAACGTATCCCACAGATCAGGTATCCAGCAACACATGCGGAAGCTGGTCAACTGTGCGAGAGCGTTCTAAAGCTTAAAGAGAAAGCCCCCGGAGTGGAAATTCTAGAGGGTCTTACTGTGATCCGTCACAGAAAGGGTTTCTTCAAGGCTCTGCTGGATAGTCACAAGGATGGTTGGCTGAAAGCCTCTGTCGCTGGTCTAACCAATACGCTTCGTTTCAAACATGCCAAACCTTTGGCTAACATCCCCAAAGTGGAAAAGCCTTGGGGTGGAGAAATCCGTGGATGTTTGATTGCACCAGAGGGGTTTGATCTGTGTGGCGCTGACATGGTTTCCCTTGAGGATACCACTAAACGTCATTACATGAAACCTTACGATCCCGATTACGTCGAGGAAATGTCTAAACCGGGGTTTGACCCCCATCTTTCACTTGCACTTTTTGCAGGTAAGATTACACAAGACGAATATGACTTCTACAAATGGTATCATGAAAATCAGGAACGGTAATACAAAACAGTCCGAAATGTCTGCAAGACCAGAGAAGTATCCTCAAGGAGCCTTCAAAAAGAAGTCTTGCAGATATTGTTCTACAGAATTTGAACCCCAAGCACCAAGTCACCTCTACTGTAGTCAACAGTGTGCAGATGATGCAAACAGTGATAAATACTACAAGAGTAAATATGGTGTAAGTCTATCATTTGTAAGGACCCTTTATGACAAACAAGGTGGAGTTTGTGCTATCTGTCAGACAGAGGGTTTTAAGATGTTGGGTGGGCATAATTCCGGTATGAATCTAGACCATTGCCATAAGACAGGTGTAGTGAGGGGTTTGTTGTGTCACAACTGTAATCGTGGGTTAGGTCTTTTACAGGATAGTCCTACCTATCTAAGACGGGCAGCGGAATACTTGGAGAAATTTTGATGACGTTGGATGAAATGAAAGCGTTGCCACAAGATCAACAGAAAGCTATCATCAAACACCTTAAAGGTATTAGGCAAGCATACAAGACTGTTAACTATAGTGCAACCTACGGTGTTGGTGCTGCTAAACTAGCCCGTGAAACAGGCCTCACGCAAAGTGACGCTAAGGGTCTTCTAGACGCATATTGGATGCGTAATCATTCTGTTGTTAAGGCGACAGAGAGTTTTGTTGTCAAGATTGTCGGTAATTCCATGTGGTTGTTGAACCCTGTGTCTGGTTTCTGGCACAACCTTCGTTCTGAGAAGGATAGGTTCTCGACTGCCAACCAATCAACTGGTGTCTATTGCTTTGACACTTGGTTGTTCTTTTGTCGTAAGGCTGGTGTCAAGGTTGCCATGCAGTTTCATGACGAAGTTGGTTTCTATGTTCCGAAAGTTACCTCTGAATTTACAGAGGGTGTTCTTAAAGGTGCGATCAGTAAGACTAACGACAAACTCAAATTGAACGTCTTGCTGGACATTGATGTAAAACTTGGTGAAGATTATTCACAAACGCACTAAAAAAATAACTAGAATTGGTTGACAAAAACCAACAATACAACTAACTATGCTAACCCGAACAAACGAGGAAACAATGGCTAAAGCATCGTATAAAGAAGTGGTTACTACTGGTCCTATCGAATGGGCCAAAATCTTTGAGAGCAACCGTGAAATGAGCGGTTATGAGGGTGTTTATGACACTTGTGAAGGTGCATACACCGTTACTCAGGTGCTTGATAAAGCCGAGTTTGAGAAGCTGAAAAAGACTGGCTCTCAGAAGCGTCCTAACCAAAAGCGTCTCATGGATGGTGAGATTGCTGTCAAGTTTGAACGCAAGCATCTGGTCAAAACTGGTGCTGGTGTGGAAATCACCAAAGCTGGTGGACCTCCGAAAGTGGTGGGTCCTCCTATCGTGACTGGGAAAC
>OGVO01000205.1_pt1 | contig 11167 bp, 16 predicted proteins | sample 1575771 | NCBI WGS metagenome assembly OGVO01 (sample SAMN07581527, study PRJEB24739) | freshwater metagenome | place: Singapore | collected 2015-01 | reverse complement strand
GTTTCCCAGTCACGATATCATTGTACTTGTCTTAAAGATTCATAAACTTGGTTAATCAAAGGTAGCCATTGTCTGTTTTTGGTTTCAATTAGCATGCTTATTTGCTTACAGCCGTAATGTGCTGTGGAGTGGTCTCTTCCGTATTGTTCTGGTCAGAGGGGTTGAGTGATCTCATGTCGAGTGCGCAAAAATGGTTTGAAAGAATCATGGATGCGCCAGTGCTGGCAGCAGTGAGATCTATTATTTTGACAGTTGTAGGATTTAAACTATTCTCCTTCGACTTCACGAAATCAGTGGGAAAGATCCTAGGACGCAGTGAAAAAACGGACATTCTCACAGGCGTTAAGACTATATTTGCGGATATCATAGTCATTATTAGGAGCGGAGAAGCTATGATTAAAGGAGCTAGTTTTTCTGAGATTATGACGGCTGGAGATCCCATCCGGGTGCTGGCACAGAGAGTTGAGGATCTGCTGCGAGAAGCCGATCATTTAGTGTCTGGGAGGCCTGTTGAAGGGTGTATGTCGGTCAGAACTTTCGTAACTTTAGGCACTGGTTATTTGAAGGATGGTGCGATCCTTCTGGAGGGTTCTAGGACGGCTTATGGAAAGTATAAGTATTTGAAGGACCAATTGATATTGTTGCGGCACCAAATTACGGCTGCGAAAGCCCGTTTGGCTGGTAAGACACGCAGTGCTCCCATCTTCGTCGTTGTTCAGGGCGATCCTGGGATTGGGAAATCAAAGGTTATTGAGTATGTGCAAGCCAAGTATTGCCAGGTGATAGGTGAAGAATTCACTCAAGATAGAGTGTTTCCGATGAATGAGACAGACGAGTTTAGAGAGGGTTACGAGCCCTTCTCTACAGACATTATTAAAGTACCTGAGTTTGCGAACAAACCTCTACAGTATGTCGCTGCGAGAGGTGATGCATTCTTGGCTGAGATTTGTGCGATTATCCAAGTTTTTTGCGGCCGCGCCGGCGGGCAAACGGCAGCTTGCTGAAGGGCTGATACGCCGAGCAGCGTACATGCGAGTGACGCTTGAAGATTTCGAAGTTGACTTGGATACAAATGGGTATGTCGAATTATTCTCACAGAGTGAAAAATTAGAACCTTACGAACGTGAACGACCTGCTGCACGACTTTATAACTCAATGATACGCAATTATCAGACTTTAATGAAACAATTAGTTGACTTGTTGCCGGCAAACACTTCGAATGAGATAAAGAACGAAATCAAAGAGTTTATGTGATATGTTTTTGCAAGAGTATACCGCAAAAATACAATCGGGTGAGATTATCGCACCAAAGAGCGTTATCAAAATTTATACTTACTTGGTCAATGAAATTTCAAATGTTGAAAGTGAGTATATTTTTGATGAAGAAAAAGCGAAAAGACCGATTGTGTTCATCGAGAAGTTTTGCAAGCAAAGTGTCGGGGTTGCTGGTGGTGATTTGAAACTTGATTTATTCCAAAAAGCATTTATTGAAGCATTGTTCGGTTTCGTTTTCAAAACAACAGGATACCGCAGATTTAGAGAGTCGTTGTTTTTAGTCGCACGTAAAAATGGCAAAACCACATTGCTTGGTGCGATTGCAAAGTACATGTTAATTGCCGATAAAGAAGCATCGGCTGAATGTTTCTCGGTTGCAACAAAACAAGAACAAGCAAAACAAACATTTAATACTTTGGTCGCAATGCGGCAGTATAGTCCGGCAATTCAATCAGTGACAAGAAAACGTAGAAGTGATATTTATGTTCCTTCAACGTTATCGTTTTTTAAACCTTTAGCAAGCAATTCAAAAAGTCTTGATGGGGTCAACTCGCATTTGGTTATTATTGATGAATTGCACGCAATCAGAAATCGTGAACTTTATGAAGTTATGAAACAATCGACGTCATCAAGACGTCAGCCGTTATTGGTTATGATCACAACAGCTGGAACGGTTCGAGAAAATATCTTTGATGACATTTACGATTATGCGAAGAAGGTATTGAATGGGATTGTGCAAGATGATACCTTTTTACCAATTTTATACGAAATGGATTCACGAGAAGAATGGCTCAATCCAGAAATGTGGATTAAAGCAAATCCTGGACTTGATACTATCAAACAACGCAAGTACATGATTGATATTGTTGAACGTGGGAAAAACAATCATAAAGATTTAAGTGGGATTTTAGTAAAAGATTTCAATATTAGAGAAACAGCGACGGACGCTTGGTTATCTTGGGCGACATTGAACAATGAAACCACTTTTGAAATGAGCGACATTGAAAATAGTTATGCGGTTGGTGGTGTTGACTTATCGGCAACAACCGATTTAACATGTGCTACTTTGTTGATTGTCAAAAATGGAACGAAGTATGTTTTGCAACGTTACTTTATGCCCGAAGGAAAATTAAGCCAAAGGGTTAATGAAGATAAAATCCCATATGATAAATGGGGCGATTGGATAACGTTTTGCGAAGGCGAAAGAGTGAACTACAATGACATCACTTTGTGGTTTAATGAAATGCGTGAGCGTTTTGCAATTTATCCTTTATGGGTCGGGTATGACTCTTGGGCGTCGCTTTATTGGGTTGAAGAAATGAAAACATATGGGTATCAAATGTTGCCAGTTATTCAAGGCGCTAAAACGATGAGCCACCCAATGAAGATTTTAGAAGCTGATTTATTAGAAAAGAAAATCAACTACAACAACAATCCAGTTTTGAAGTGGTGCTTATCCAATACGCAAATTAAAGTCGATGATAACGAAAACATTCGAGCGGTTAAAGGTCGAAACCAAAAAAGGCGCGTTGATGGTGCGTTGAGTTTGATTGACGCTTACGTTGTTTACCTTGATAAAATTGATGATTACACAAACATGATGAAGGAGTGATATAAAATGGGTATTTTTGATGGTTTCAAAAACCGATTACAGCAACGGGGTATAATGAATACCCATTTTAAAATGATAAATAGTTACTCACCTGCATTTTCGACTTTTAAAGGCGGGTTATACGAAATGGAATTGACCAGAGCGGCGATACATACTTTTGCGACACATTTTTCAAAAGCGCAACCAGTTATTAAAGGTGAAGTTTATAGAGGGTTGGGCAAAGTTTTGAAGTTTCGACCAAATGATATTATGACAACATCGCAGTTTCTTTATAAAGTTGCGACTATTTTTGAAACTGAAAACAACTGTTTTATTATTCCGACTTATGAAGATAGAGAGCATGGACGGATTACTGGTTTCTTTCCTGTGCGTGCGTCTGGTTCGAGAATTGTAACGGTTGATGGTGTTTTAATGTTGGTTTATCAAGTCAACAATGGGGTGACACCAAAAACACATTCGATTCCTTACGCTGAAGTTGGACATTTGAAGTCGCATTTTTATCGCCATGAATTTTATGGTGAAAATAACGAACCGATGAATGCGACTATGCGATTATTGGACGTTCAGCAACAAGCAATTAAAAACAGTGTTGAACAATCGGCAACAATTCGATTTATGGCTAAAATCAGTAATCTTTTAAAACCAGAAGATATTAAACTGGAACAAGAACGATTAAGAAACGCTAATTTGTCGGTCGACAATAATGGTGGTATATTTGTTTATGATTCAAAATATTCTGATGTTAAACAAGTGGACTCAAAGCCATTTACAGTTGACGCTCAACAAACTAAATTAATTCAAGAAAACGTGTTTAATTATTTCGGCACAAACATTAATATTTTGCAAGGTCGTGCGAGTGAATCAGAATGGGAGGCTTATTTTGAAAGTAAGCTTGAACCGTTATTAATCCAACTATCGCAAGTTATGACAAATATGCTTTTTAACACAACCGATTTAAACAATGGTTCAATGTGTGTTTGGGAAGGTTCAAGGTTACAATATGCGTCGGCAAAAACTAAGATGTCATTATGGTCAACAGGATTTGATAGGGGATTATTTTCAAGAAATGATGGACGTGAGTTGTTTAATATGCCGAAAATTGATGGTGGTGATGATTTTATGATTCGATTAGAATACGGTTTAACCCAAGAAATAGGAGATGATGAAGATGATAACTAAAGACAGAGAGTATCGGAGTTTTGATTTTACTATTGATGAAATGAATGTCGAAGGAACACCAGTTGTTTTTGAAAAACCGACATTAATGTACGAAATTGATGGAGTGAAGTTTTATGAAGTCATTGACCGCGAAGCGTTTGATGGCGCTAAAATTGATGATGTTGTTTTGAATGTTGACCATAGCGGTAAACCAGCAGCAAAGACAAAAAACGGAACGCTTGATATTAGAGTCGGAATGAACGGTGTTCATATCAAAGCTGATTTATCAAAGAACGCAACAGGGCGTGAATTATTTGAAGATATTAAAAATGGCTTTTTTGAGAAAATGAGTTTTGCGTTTACGATACGTGAAGAAAGTTACGACGTTAAATCACGTACGCGCAGAATTTTGAAGATTGATAGATTGTTTGATGTTTCCGCTGTTACGTTTGCAGCTTATAACCAAACGTCAATATTTGCACGTGATACCTTTTCAATGGAGTTTGAAAAGGAACGTTTAGAGAAACGGTTGCGTGAAGAAAAGCAGAAACAGTTGTTGTTAAAATTAAAAATTATGGAGGTATGCGAATGACTTTGAAAGAAATTAATGAGCGTTTAATTCAGTTGCGCAGTGAAATTTCAATGCCTGATTCTGATTTAGTGGCGATTGAAAAAGAAATCGACAAATTGACTGAAGAAAAACGAGAATTAAATGCAAAATTAGAAAAACGACAAAAGTTAATAGATAAAGCGTTAACTATCAATGCAAATGAAGAAGAAAAAACAGAAAGAAAAGAGAGCAAAAACATGGAAATGAATTATCGCAGTGTGTTTTTCAAAAATTTACAAGGGCATGAACTGAATATCGAAGAACGTGCTTTACTTGGAACGTCAGCAGTTATCCCGACTGAAACATTAAATCGTGTTGTTGAACGTTTAGAAGAACATTCAGTTTTATTACCATTCATCACACGTTTAAGTATTCCTGGTAATGTGACTTTACCAGTTGAAAACGTAAAAAATGAAGCATCATGGGTGGCAATGGGTGGAGCGTCCACAGATTCAGCTGACAGCTTTGCGGCGGTGGCACTAACAGCACACAAATTGATTAAAACCGTTGAAATTGGTGCTGATGTAGCAGCGATGGCGATTGACGCTTTCGAAAGTTTCATTGTTGACGCTTTGGCGAAAAAATTAGCACGTGCTATTGAAAATGCGATTTTGAACGGAACTGGTTCTTTGCAACCTACTGGGTTATTATTAACTGGTCAAGTAACACAAATTGAAACATGGACAGCTACCGGTATGACTTACGCTGATTTATTGAAAGTTCCTGCGCGTTTACCTTCACCGTATCATCGTGGCGCAAGATGGGTTTTCAACCGTGCAACATTCTTCCAAACAGTATTAGCGATTGTTGACACTACTGGTCGCCCAGTTGTACTCCGAGAAGTTGAAGGCGGTTCAGGGTTCTTATTATTGGGTTACCCAGTTGTCATTAACGACTTTGTACCAGCAAATCAGGCGATTTTCGGTAATTTTGAATATTACGCATTGAATTTTGCTAAAGCATTTGAAATTTCAAAAGATAGCTCAGTTGCTTTCCGAGTGGGTTCACAAGTATATCGTGCTTTAGCTTTAGTTGACGCTCGACCAACAATGGCAGAAGCGTTTGTCAGATTTAATAGAGCTTAGTTTTGATGGGGGGGGTGCTTAATCGCACTCCCTGCCTTTTTTGAAAGGGGTGTAAAATGTTAGAATTTATAAAAAAAATCCTTAGAATTTCAACGATTGAATTTGATGAAGAAATTAATCAACTAATTGCAAGTGCAAGGAGTGATCTTATTTTATCGGGTGTTCGTGTTGAAACGGTCAATGACAATGACCCATTAATAAGACGTGCAATATCGGTTTATTGCAAAGCACATTTTGGTTTTGATAACAAAGATTATGAGAATTTAGTTAATGCTTATAATTCGTTAAAATCACATTTAATTCTGAGTCGCGATTATGGCACGTTGGTCTGATATTTTATTTTTGTTGAACAAAACTGAAACGGTGAACAATGGCGAAGTTGTTTCATTTTTTGTGAAAACAAAGCGGTATGTGAATAAATTGAGTATTCGCCAAAAAGAATTTTACGACGCACATTTAACAGGGTTAAATCCAGAAATTATGTTTGAAATCAGAACAGGTGAGTACAATAAACAACCTTCGGTAGAATTTGAAGGCGAAGTGTACCACATTATCCGAACGTACAACAAAGGTGAGTTCACCGAACTTGTTGTCAGTAGGTTCCCACATGTCGAAACAACCGTTTAAATTTGAAAATAATTTTGATAAGATGAAAGAAAAAATACAAGAAAAACCGACGCAAGCTTTGCAAACAATCGGTAGCAACCTTATCAAAGACATTCGTCCAACTTTGCCAAATTATTACAAAAGTCGCAAAGGCGTTTTCAAAAGTAATGGCAAATTAATTAAAGGTGGTCGATTGACACGCTCATTGGGATTTTGGGTTTTGAGAAAAGAAAAAACGTTGTTTATTGGATTTAAGGCGTTTTATTCTCGATTTGTTATGAACCGAAATAAAGAACCGTTATTGATTGCAGTCGAGCGTAATAGAGAAATGATAAATCAATTAATTCTTGACTCTTTAAAGGGGGTGAGTAAAAAATGAATACAAACGCACTTGCTGAAAGGGTTGCAATTTTATTGGCGACAAAATGTCCGAGAGTTTATCGTGATAAACCAAAAGACAATCCTACTTTCCCTTTTATCGTTTTTAGTTTTAGAACAGTGGTATCAAATCCGCCTTCAGTTGATTACAATTTATTCATTGATATTTTCGACAACGCTGGCAAATCAGCGAGAGAAATTGAGAATATAGCCGATAGTATAGAGATGTTGAATAATCATATTATTTTTGATGATATTTTAAATGCAAATTTTATGTTTGAATCAAGACAGTTTGTGGCTAATTCTGATTTAATCAGCGCACAAGCGATTAGTATTGATTTTAGAATACGAACCTATCAATAGGTAGAAAGGGTTTTAAATGGCAACAGGTGCAAAAATTTTATTAGGGCATGGTGTAGTTAGTGTTAATGGCACACCAATTGGTTTAACACGTGGTGGTTCAGCTTTTAATTTAGAGCGAACATTTCGACCGATTCCAGCAGATGGCGACAAAGGTTTAGTTCAAGGTAGAATTGACCTTGATGAAGAAAACGCAAAACTTACCGTTAATGCATTAGAAATTTTCAGAGTGGCAGAAATTAGACGCTACTTTCCGGCTTTATCAGTGACCGCAGGGGCAGGAGCAACACCTACAACCGACATTATTACTTCGACTTTAGCGATTATCAGTGCCGATTACGTTTCGGTAACTTGGACTGGGCAAACACGTGACGGTAAAGGTGTTGTTATCGCTTTAAGCAATGCAATAAATATGGCAAATATTGATTGGGAACTTGCAGACAGAACCGAAGTAATACCAGTTTTAGAATTTTCAGCGACATACACCGAAGCAGCACGCAATACACCGCCTTGGACAATTACATACACACGTTAAGGGATAGCAATATCCCTTTTTCAAAGAAAGGAACACTAAAGTGAGAAAATTAACTTTTAAAGACAGTTTCAAAATATCGCAAATTTTAGACAAAACCAATTTAACTGTAGATTTGCAAAAAATAGTCGAAGAAGGCAAGGACAAAGGTTCTGACTATGTCGGTGGTCAATTCTTTTTGTTGATTGCGAAAAAATGGCATTTTGCAGAAACTGAAATAATTGAATTTTTAGCAAGTTTAACAGAGAAAACGCCAAAAGAAATTGAAAGCATGTCACTTGTTGAAACTAAAGAAATTTTTAGTGAAATTTTTAGACATTCAGAGATTAAAGACCTTTTTTTTCGACAGGGCGAAGAATAGAGTTGCTTGAATTTCTTTGCGAAAAATATCATGATATTGATTTTATTATGAATTTAGATTTAAAAGATGGGATTAAGTTTGTTAATTTAGCAATAAGAAAAAATCAAGAAAAGCAGATACATGCTGAATGGATTTCTTTTTATCCGCATATGCAAAAGCCAAAATCATTCAACGATTATTTATCAGAACGTTTGCCGCCAGAAATTGATGATGAAGTAAAAATGATGAGCAAAGATGAATTGATGGCAATGATCATCAAAGGAGTATGATATGCAAATTTTCAAATTATGGGGTTCAATTTTAATTAACGATGGCGAAGCATTAAAAGCACTTGGAACTACCGAAAAACGAACCAAAGAAGTAAAAAAATCAATGGACGAACTTGGTAAAATGGCGGGTGAAGCAGGGAAAGCTATCGCAGTCGGTATAACTGCAGGAGCTGCTGCCTTAGGTGGTTTACTGATGAAAACTACGCAATCGCTCGACCGAATTGATAAATTATCGCAAAAAATTGGTATGAGCCGGAGAGAATTTCAAGAATGGGTAACTAATATACAAGCCCCGTACGTAGAGCAATTTGCGTAGGACAATACACGCATATGCAGGTAATGCCTAAAGCCTCACACCACTATATGTTTATGAAATAAGGGACATATCAAGGTACGAAAGTAGAAAAAACGTGAGGATGGATATAAGGTTAAATCCTAAGTATCCACAAACAATGGCTGTTCATGCAGGGAAAATCCGAATAGGGTTGCCCTCAACGACTATCCTTGAAATAGGAGTACATCACAAGTGTGGTGGAAGTGTGTATCCCCTTTAAATAAAGGGTGAAGAAATAGTCTCAACACGAACTGAAAGGTTGTGGCAATTAGTGTGAACGAAATTGCTGGTATAGGTAACGACTATATCAAAAGATAGTTATTCTCATTGATGTTGTGTTTTCAATTAACGGGGATTTATGTTAATGAGAATAGCATATTGATTATGTATTAGGACAAAATGGTATCAGTATTGAAGTGTTACAGGGTGGTTTCAAAACCATGACAAATGCAGTTGATGAATTATTCAATGGCAGTTCAAGAATGACTGAATCATTCGGCAAGTTAGGTTTAAGTGCAGATGATTTAAGAGGAAAAACACGTGACGAAATTTTTGATGTTGTAATTCGTGAACTTCAAGGAATGCCAGATAGTGTTGAAAGAGCCGCAATTGCAAATGACCTACTAGGAAGAAGTGCCACTGAACTCGCACCATTACTTAATCAAACAGCAGAAAGCACACAAGAATTAAAAGACAGAGCAAGTGATTTAGGGTTAGTGATGAGTGATGAAACGATTGATGCTGGTGTAGTTTTCGGCGATACAATGGATGATATTAAGAAATCGCTAGGTGCTGCGGGTATGCAAATTGGCGCACAATTTATCCCTAAATTACAAGAAATGCTTGATTGGGTTATGGCACATATGCCAGCAATTCAAGAAACAATGGAAACAATTTTAACTGGCATAGGGGATGCAATCGGATGGGTAGCGGATAATATCAACTGGATCCTACCTTTACTTGCTGGTATGTTAGCAGGTTTTGTAGCTTTCAAAGTTGTGTCAACAATCATCAAAATATTCGGTTTACTAAAAACCATTATCGGTGATACTACTGGTGTTATGGCGATTTTCAACAAAGTCATGGCAGCGAATCCAGCGGTTTTAATCGCACTAGCAATCGGTGCTTTAATTGCGGTTATCGGCTTATTATGGATGAATTGGGATAAAGTGGCTGGTTTCTTGAAAAACTCATTCAGAGGCGTAGGGAACATGTTTATCGGCTTAGTGAATATTGTCATCAATGGAATTAACACAATGATTACTTCTTTCCTATCACCTTTCAACTTGCTTATTAAAGGGTTTAATGCGACTGTCGGTAAGATTACTGGCAAGATTCCAGAGATTAGAATTGCTATCCCTAGAATACCTAGATTAGCTACTGGTGGTATCGCTTTTGGCAATACTTTAGCAAACGTAGGGGAATATCCAGGCGCAAGAAGCAATCCTGAAGTTATCGCACCATTAGATAAGTTAAGAGATTTATTACCAAGTCAAGAAATAGATTACAAGCGTTTAGGTAGAGAATTAGCACAGTCAATCAGTGGTATGAAAGTTGTGTTGGGCGAAAATGAAGTAGGCGAGTTTGTGGATATGCGATTTGCTAAGGGGGTATTCAATGTTTAAGTTCAAAGGCATTGATGCCACTACTTATGGAACAGTCACTAAAGAACCAATCAGAAAAAGAGCAGAAATAGATGTTCAAATAACAAAAGTTGAAGGTGCAGATAAATCAATTAGAGAAGAAAAAGGGTTTAAACCTTATGTTATTGAAACACAAATGGTTTTATTTGCTACAACTGATTTAGATAACATATACATATGGTTAAATGGTGGGGGCGACTTAATACTTAATGAACATCCAGAACGAGTCATTGTCGCATATTGTGATGCGCCTATTGATCCAGAGAGATTTTCAAGAGGTATTGCTAATCGAGTTATTGATATTGAGTTTATGATACTTGAGCCATATTGGTACAAAAATAATGAAACACCGATTGTTTTAACCGGTGCTGGAAATGTTACAAATGATGGGAATGTCAATTCAAAACCGGTGTTAAAGATTACAGGAAGTGGCACAGTCACAGTGACAGTTGATGGTCGAAGTTTTACGTATGTCTTTGATACACCCTATGTGATCGTGGATTCACTTCAACAAGATGCCTATCACGAAGGTGTTTTGAAAAACCGACAAATGACTGGTGCTTTTCCTATCTTAGAACCTGGAATCAACGCAGTTTCATGGACTGGTACTGTTACAAGCATAGAACTAACGAAAGTGAGTAGATGGCTATGAGAATCTTCAACGCAGATGAAACAATCTTCACAAGCAACGGACTAAAGTCGCTACAACCTATTTATTGTCACGAAATAAGAAACGAAAGTGAGTGGTATCTTGATGTTAGAGTGCCACTTTCTTTTTTAGAATATACCACTCAAGACAATGTCATAGTAGTTGAAACGTTGGACAAAGGGGAACAAGCATTTCGTATCAGAAATATTACAGTAGGGCAAGACATCAAGTTTGAAGCATGTCACGGTGAATACGTTCCCGGGTCTTGTACACACCGCTATCGTGACTGGGAAAC
>OGVO01000204.1_pt1 | contig 11180 bp, 14 predicted proteins | sample 1575771 | NCBI WGS metagenome assembly OGVO01 (sample SAMN07581527, study PRJEB24739) | freshwater metagenome | place: Singapore | collected 2015-01 | reverse complement strand
GATGTCATTATTTGGCGTCAGTCCTGCCGCCATTAAACCCACAGCGCTCACTCTAAACATCTTCGTATCGTCATACACAAGTTATCAATTTATCAAGGCCAAGCTGTACGATCTAAAACTGGTCGCCCCGCTGTTACTTGGCGCTATCCCATGTGCCTTTATTGGTGGCCGTATCAATCTCCCAGGAGAAATCTATAAGCCAATTGTGGGCCTGGTGCTGCTCTATTCTGCTTACAAGTTTATAAGTACGAAAAAACAGGCTGAACAGCCGCCAAAGCCCTATAAGAAATGGCTCGCTGTGCTTGTTGGTGCTGTAATCGGATTTTTATCCGGCCTGACCGGGACGGGCGGCGGAATCTTTTTATCCCCACTGATACTTTTTGCTGGATGGACAACCGTCAAAGGCGCGAGCGGCACCGCCGCAATTTTTATTTTCTTTAATTCTTTGTTTGGCCTGCTCGGCAACATTAGCTCAGTCAACAATATTCCAGCTGCGTTGCCGATCTATGTCGCCTTTGTACTTGCAGGTGCGTTTATCGGCACCCGGTTTGGAATTCACTACTTTGCCCATGTTGGAGTGAAACGTATTCTCGGGGTTGTGCTGCTGATTGCCGGACTAAAACTAACGTTTAATCTGTAGTCAGTGCACAAGCCCATGAGTATTTGAGCAACTTACGGACGAACGTAAGCCCAGCCCTGCTGCTGGCGTCGCATTAACTGAATCACGCCAGCGGGAACATAACTGATCGACGGATTCATTTCTGATTTCTCAATCTTTTGCGCGCCCATAGTGTTTTCGCAAGCCACAATCGAAATACCAGTCTTGATCGCATCTGAGACTCGATTAGCTGTGACGGCATCCATCTTCAGCATATTGATACCTGGTCCATAAGCGACGATCTCAATATCGACGTTCTTTGGACCGCCGAGATCTTGCTGGGCGTTTCTCGCATTATTCAGCGCAAGGTTCCACTTCTTCGGATCATCGTCACTGACCTGCAACACAATCCGAGCACGGTCTGGCGTTGCCGCATTTGCCACGGACGTAAGCGCGGAAAGCCCTAACGTTGTCGCGAGCATGGCGTTAATTAGAAGCTTCATTTTTTGTCTCCCCGATCTTTTTTTGTTGGTGAAATATTAGTACAAACGCATATTAGTATAGAAGCTCACTTAGGAATGTGCGACCGCACAAAAAGTTAGCCCACATCACACCCCGTTGCTATGGTCGTTGTTTGGCAATGTAATCCCCTATCGTGTCAGGATTGCCCTTGATGCGCTGCCACAACCAAGGCAGCCCGTTGGCAAGATCGGGGCGCACGCCTACCCGCTCTGATACTCGCCTCTGGGTCGCGTCGGGATTGCCCAAATCAAAACGAAACGAATAAAACGGCTCTAGCCCAAGTCTCAGATCGGTTACGAAAAGTGTCTGATCTGCCTTCTCTAACTTAAAAAACCCGTGGCTAAACCGAGCGATCCGAGAGACATCGACATCGTTCTTATACTCTTCGATTAACTGTGCGTTACGCGGGTAGGCCTTCCAACTAAATCGGGGCTCAGGATCAAACAGTGAATACCAACCCTCGTAATAGTGGGTTGGCGTGACTGCAACGGCACGCCACAAAACGGTATTTAGGGGCGCAGCCGTCACCAGAATGTTTAACGATTCGTCACTCACTGGTGGATGTTTTGCCGCAAGCTGGCTTACATGCTGATGCACCCCGAGACTCCACACGATATAGACGGTGCTTGCTGCCAAACCAAATGCGTTCCAGCGGACAGCGGATGAGCCGGCCTTTAAGACCGCGATGATGATGCCAATCAGCAGAGGCAACGTATAAAGTGGATCAATCACAAAAAGACTACCAACGCCGTATGGGACGTCGCTAAAAGGCTGCGCTAACTGAGTACCGTAGATCGTTAACCAATCAATAGAGACGTGAGTTAGCAGAATTAGCCAAACTGCAAGTAACCAGCGCGTGAATAACGGCGCACCGCCGTGAAGCTTAGACACCAGCCAGGCGATCAAAGGAGAAAATAGCGTCAGATAAAAGAGTCCGTGCGTCTCGGCACGATGGCGAATCATGTTGGAAATCGCGTCACCAAAATCAATGAAGGCGTCGAGATCAGGCAGCGTCCCGACCATGCCGCCAATCAAAGCAATTTTCCATACTGCCCGACGTGGTGCGTCACGCCGATTAACGGTCGCAAGCGCAACACTTGCCCCAAGTGCAAACTGCGTAATCGAATCCATACCGAGACGAACTATTCCTGATGAAGACTGACGCGATTTTTCCCGCCAGCTTTAGCAGCGTACATGGCAGCATCCGCCAAATGAAGAACTTGATCCTGATTTAGCTTGCTACCCAAAAACAAGGTAACGCCGATACTCGATGTACATTGATGGCTGATATTGGCATCTCCAGCAGCGCTTCTATTCTGAATTACAAACGGAACCTGCATTGCATCGCGAATCTTTTCCGAAACCTGTACCGCGCGGGTGCTAGCGGCACCTATGTCTTCCGAGAGCGATTCAAGTAGCACGACAAACTCATCTCCACCGAAGCGAGACACCGTGTCAATCTCACGGACAATCGACTTCAACCGTCGACCAACCTCGATCAACAACTGATCGCCCGCCGAATGTCCATAGGTATCATTCAGCGGCTTGAAGTTATCGAGGTCAATCATAATGACTGCACCATAAGTGCTTTGACGATCCCCAATCGCCATTGCATGCGTCAAACGTTGCGAAAAGTTTTGTCGGTTAGCCAAGCCAGTAAGGGCATCATGTAATGCGAGCCGCTCAAGTTTTAGCTCTTGCTCGGCCACAACGCGAAATAACTCATTGACTCGTGCCCCAAGTAGCCCCAACTCGTCTTTACTCTTGATCTCTTGAATTTGCACGATACGGTCACCGTCACGAAACAGGTTCATGGCATCAGCGATTTTCTTTAGCTGAGCCACGATATCTCGACCCGCATTGAGATAGATCAGGGAGACAACCAGCATGACGCCCCCTAAAGAGGCGGCAAGTATTCCCAACATTAACCAGGCGGTTTGTTGAAAAGGTCTGACCGGAAAACCCACGGCCAAGAACACCAGGTCCCTTTCATTACCACTCTGCATGGTTGTGACTGCCAAGGCAAAAGTATCTTCACCAAAGCTCTGTCGGCCAATCGTGCTCGCAAACTGACCGCTATTGGTCTCCACGGGGATTAAGTTCCCATCCAATTTGGGCGACAAGATCTGACCGGACTTTAAACGGCTAGAAACGATGTTTGTCTGTTGGTCAAAGATCCCAACAAAACCCTCGGATTGATCCGGCAACTTCCCAGTTGGGTAAATAATCTCGCGTAGATGCTCGATCAATACTGAATTTTCGTTCAGTAGCGTTCCACCGACGAGAACAAAATCTTCCGAACTGGCAGACAGCGGGAAGTGAGCAGCAGCCAGCACTAGCGTCGCTTTCGCCTGATCAGACGCTGCCTTGTCAGCCGGCTGCACACCGCGAGCCTTACCAGAGACCGCTAGGTCAGAAAAACGTTTGGCGATCCCAGTTGAAAAGGCTTCCAATTCCGTCTGCGTAAACTGCTCAAAACCTGAACTTGCTACGCCAACTTGGGCCTGTCGAATGACAAATGATTGGGGTAACTGGCGTCTTAGTTTTGCTTCGTCGAAACCACTAGAGCCAACGACAAAGCCATCTTCATCCACAAGCAGCAAAAAATCGAATCCACTTTTTCTCACCGAGGCGAGCAGTGTTTCGTCAATAATGCGCCTTGGTGTTTGCTTCTGAGCGAGACGCGAGAAACGCTCGGATTGAACAAAATCTAAAATACGACTTTGTAAATCGGTTCGAAAAACACGCAGGTAGTTCTGGGCGCCCGACAAATTACTATTGAGCTGCCCTTCGATCAGCCGATTGACTTGAACACTACCAATCAGTCCGACCGATATCAGGACAACCGGCAGCGCCAATAGCAGCGGCATAAGACCCAGCCAAAGGAGCCGAAAGCGCAGGGAATGAACCCAGGAGTGAACGACCCAAGCCAGCAGGGAGCGCCTCTTTTGTGGTTGGCCCGGGCTCTCAAACACCGCCAAAGAGTCCTCGTTGTGGTCTTTTTGGATCATTGCAATAATTAGTGCCAATCGGCAAGTATTTCTTGCCAAAACTTGCCACGAAACCTTTTGGCTCAAGGCCAATCAGAAACCTAATGAAATCATTTAACCAAACGTTACGAGCTGGGCTCTTCTGTCTTTTTTTTGCCGCCCTTGCTGGCTGCGGAAAACAAGACCCCATTTTGGTTGGATTTATCGGCGGCCTAACGGGCCCAAACTCTGACAACGGGCAAGCCGGGCTTAACGGCGCGACGTTGGCGGTAGAGGAGTTCAATCGTAACGGTGGCGTCAATGGCCGACTCGTCGAGTTAATTGCCAAAGATGACGGGCAAAGCAAAGACAAAGCAGCCGCTTCCACCAAAGAGTTAGTAGAAGCAAAGGTAGAGGCAATCATCGGGCCGTTTACCAGCTCCATGGCAGAAGTCATTGTTCCAATCGCGGGCAAGGCAGGAATTTTCGAGGTAAGTCCAACTATTACATCCATGGACTTCTATGGCAAGGATGATAATTTATTCCGCATAAACCGTACAACCCGCGATAACGCTGTGGATTACGCGCAGTTCTTAAAGAAGCGGGGAATTAATAAGATTGCTGTTGCCTACGATCTGAGAAACCGTAACTTCACGGAGTCTTGGCTCAATGAGTTCAAAATAGCACTAGAAAAGGCAGGCGGAAGCCTAGTCGCTGCGGTGTCTTACACGTCATCAGACGAAGCCCAATTCGACCAAGTTGTCGCGTCTATGTTGAAGTCAAAGCCCAATGGATTGCTGTTTATCTCAGGTGCGCTAGATGTCGCAAGGCTCTCTCAACAGGCCAGGCGACAGGCTCCCAAATTACCAATCATCGCCTCAGAGTGGGCAGCAACAGAGCAGCTTATTGATCTGGGCGGGAAAGTAGTTGAGGGTCTGATCATTGTTCAGAATTACGACCGAGACGATACTTCAGAAAGATTCCGTCAATTCAGTGAGGCATATTTCAAACGCTTCCAACGGGCGCCCGGTTATAGCTCAGTCTCTGCCTATGACGCCGCCACGGTGGTATTGCAGGCGCTGAAAAATCGCCAAAAAGGCGAAACCGTCAAAGCATCCGCCCTACGCAGCGGCCCCTACCCTGGGCTGCAGCAGACCATTGTCTTCGACCAAAATGGGGACACACCAAGGAAAGTCTTCTTTACGGAAATTCGCAACGGCCAATACAAGAAGTTCGAATAGCTTCCCGACTGATTAGCTTCACTTGCAGTACCACCATTGCAGGAAGGTTTTACGCAATAAAGCCACAGGGACTTTAAAGAATACTCAGTGTTACCAAAGTAAGAATTAGATATCGACCAAACTTAGCCAGAGTTACTAGCGCTAAAAATACACCCAACCGCTCCCGCATGAGTCCAGCCGCCACCGTTAACGGATCACCAATGATCGGCGCCCAACTAAGCAGCAAACTCCATTTGCCGTACCGCTGATACCAAGCCTGGGCCCTAACGAGCGCGGATGCTTTCACTGGAAACCACGGTCTGTCGCGGAAATGTTCAATCCAACGACCCAAACCCCAGTTCACGAACGATCCGAGCACATTACCAAGGGTCGCTACCGCCAAAAGACTCGCAACAGGCAGATCCCCAGCGACCAACAACCCAACCAAGACGGCTTCCGACCCCGCAGGAAATAAAGTGGCCGCCACAAATGCGGTAAGGAACAACGTGCCATAAGCAACAAGATCCGTCATTCGGGACTAGCCAATCAAATCGACTCTGTGGCGGATCGCAAGGCCGTTTGTATCCCCACAACTTCTAATCGCGAACTTTTACTTGATCAAAGCTAAGCAGCACTAGCGTGACTGCGACAGCTGCAATGGGGCCGGCAAGCGGATGCAGAATAAACGCGAGCGCAGGGACCACCAGCACCAGATTGCGGACACTCCAGCTGTATAGAACCCCCGCCCTTCGTAGGTGAGCTCTACCTACACCGTGCCAACGTCGCCGTGCTTCTGATGCGACCGGCATACCACCCACAAAGCCAACATGGTTGTAATACCGAACGGACATGGCTGACGCCACAAGCGCCGCAAATAACAACGTCATCAGAACCAACTCCGCCACCAATCGCGGTGTAAATACGCCAGCCATGCCCTCGCCCGCCCCAAAACTCTCTGCGAGTGAGGAGGCTGAAAGAGTAATCGCCCCCATTAGCCCAAGCACTGTCGTCGAAGCCACCATGGAAGCAGACATCAGCGAGTTACGCAGGGTTTGCACAGCAAGAATTTCAGAGCCAGGCTGCTCTGAAATAGCATCAAACCAGTCCTCGCGCAGCGTCGCATGCGCAGCGCGGGCCAGCTTCTGCGGACTTCGTCGTTGCGCATAGGCAAACCAAGCCTCATAAAGCATGACAATTGCAATCGTCACCAGAACAGCTATCCAGCTTGCCTGGGAACTCATGCAGAGCCTCCTCCGGTTTTTCTTGAACGCGACTCAATCAGCTCAAAGATCAACATACCCGCAATCATCGCGACGACAAAGATCGCTGCCTGCGGCTGGCCACCGCCCATCGCAACAAGCCCCGGGCCCGGACAGAAGCCTGCCAGCCCCCAGCCAATGCCAAAGGTAAGCGAGCCGATGACCAGGCGCTTATCGATATCACGAGACTTTGGCAGATGCATAGCAGAGCCGAAAAAACTGACCGTACGCTTCTTGGCAAGAGTAAAACCGATCAAGCCAACCAAAATACCCCCACCCATGACAAAGGCAAGAGATGGGTCCCATGCTCCGGCAAGATCAAGAAACCCAATTACTTTTCCAGGGTCGGTCATGCCAGAAATGATGAGCCCCCACCCAAAGAGAAGACCAACCAAGAATTCTGAGAGACGTTTCATAAGTTCTTCCCTTATCCGATGAGATGACGGGCCACATAGACCGTTGCAAAGCCGGTAGCCATAAACGCCAAGGTCGCAACCAGCGATCGCGGAGACAAACGAGACAATCCACAGACACCGTGGCCGCTTGTGCAGCCTGAGCCATAACGGGTACCAAGTCCAACAAGCAATCCGGCGGCAATAATTACAGCAGTGCCCGCCTCTATACGCGGGGTCATGATGAACTGGGGCGCTACAAACGATAAAGTTACCGGCGCAAGTAACAAACCAAGAAGAAAGAAGATACGCCAGCTCACATCACTTTTCTTAGGGGTCAGAAGACCGCCAAGAATGCCACTGATACCGAGTATTCGGCCATTAAACAAAACAAACGCAGCAGAGGCCAGGCCCAAAAGAATCCCGCCGAACAAAGCCGCCCAGGGGGTGAAGTTTGCCCAATCAATTGTCATACTTTTCTCCTTGTGTGTCGGGTTGCACAGAACTCTTGGTACAACGTGTTCATGATCGCCAACACCGGCGCACTCACGAGCTGGTAATAAATATTTTTGCCATCTCTACGGGTGGTCACCAGATCTGCCTTACGCAACACGGTGAGTTGCTGAGATAACGTTGGCTGAACAATGCCAAGGCTGGACTCAAGTTCACTAACGCACATTTCTTGTTGAGATAACTGGCAGCAAATCAACAGCCGATCGGGATTCGCAAGAATCTTCATGAGCTCGCAGGCCTGCCCTGCAGACGTTCGCATGCCCTGAAGATCAAGAGTAGTAGCAGCCATAGTGAGTTCGTCAAAGCCGTTAAGTTAATAATGAATACCAATACTCTATTGACTTACAATCTATTTGTCAATATATTATTTAAAAGCTAATTAAATGGAGCGTCATATGAGCCCCCAGTCTCCCAGTCCACAGGTACATGGCATCTTTGACCCAGCCACATGGACAGTCACATACATCGTCCACAATGGACCAAATACAGCCGCCGCGATTATTGACTCAGTTCTGGACTACGACCCCAAGTCAGGACGGACTCGCACCACTTCGGCTGACAAAGTCATCGATTACGTCAAAAATAACTCGCTCAATGTTGAGTGGATTTTGGAAACGCACGCCCACGCAGACCACCTAACCGCCGCGCCATATCTCAAAAGCAAACTGGGTGGCAAGGTGGCAATTGGCCACGACATCACAAGGGTGCAGAGCGTATTCAAGGACATTTTTAATCTTGAGCAAGAATTCCGCCCCGATGGCACACAGTTTGATGTCCTGCTCAAAGACGGCGACACCTTCGCTATTGGTAACTTGACCGCCAAGGTAATCGCCGTCCCTGGCCACACCCCTGCCTGCGTTGCCTACCAGGTGGGCGATGCAGTGTTTGTGGGTGACACGTTATTCATGCCAGATGTTGGCACCGCCCGCTGCGACTTCCCAGGTGGAGACGCTAAGACCCTGTACGCATCCATACGGAAACTTTTAAGCCTACCAGGCGAGACACGTCTATTTATGTGTCATGACTATCCGCCAACTGGTCGGGAAATCGCATTTGAGACCACCGTGGCGGCCCAACGCAGCGCAAACATTCACGTGCATGACGGCATCAGCGAGGCGCAATTCGTTGAAATGCGCACAAAACGAGATGCCACTTTGGAGATGCCTGTATTGATTCTGCCTGCCGTACAGATCAATATCCGCGCAGGTGAGATGCCACCCAAAGAGGCGAATGGAACGTCTTACTTAAAAATTCCAGTGAATTTGCTCTAACGCTCAGTGGGCCAGTTTTAACGTCGCAACACCCGCGACGATCAGCAAAACGCCAAGGTATCGCATCAGTGAGGCGGGATCGCCAAAAAATAGCACCCCCACTAGAAACGTTCCCGCTGCGCCGATGCCAGTCCACACGGCGTACGCCGTACCCATGGGTATTTCACGCTGGGCAAGCCATAGAAAAAAGCCACTGGCAATCATAAACGCTATGGCTACAGTGATGCCGAGCCAACGCGTGGCCGGCTCTTGCGCCCATTTCAATCCAACGGGCCAGCCAATCTCCAAGAGCCCCGCAAGAAGTAGATACAACCAACTCATGAACTACACCCCAAAAAATTCAATAGAGATTCTCTAGGAAAAATGCTCTCCATTCGCAAAAACCCGTCGGTTGTAACCATATCTTGAACCATACTTTATGGATTACCCTCAAAATCCACAAATACTCGATTCATATTTGCTCGGTGTAAGTCAGCGAAGTTCTCTAAGTGCATAAACTGAACAGGTTTTGCAAACTTATCTAAGGTCTCACCGATTGACTCCATATTTCTGGCTGCCGAACCAATATTAGCGATTAAAAAATCGTAGTAATCGCCGGTCTCTCGCTTTGCATGCGCCAGATCGGTCACGCGCCCATGCCCAGGAACGACGTGCTTCGGGTTTAACGCTACCAGGCGTTGAAAGGCAGTTTGGGCTTTGCGCACGTTTGACTGGGGCAAAATACCCAAGATTCGGTCCACGTAAACCAGGTCACCCGTAAATACGACTGCAGACTCCGGGAAGTAAATCATCGTGTCCCCTGGATAGTGTGCATTGGTCTCTATCCACTGTATGCGAACACCATCGATTACCACAGACCGCTCTGGCGGCTGATGTAATTGCTTGGCATACAACGGGACGGTACCCGCCAATTGCCCACCAATGAATCGCTTCAAACCGTCTAACTGTTGCTGGGCAGACGCTTGCTGCGTCTTGACCGTGCCCGCCATGGCATGGATCTGAGCACCCCTCTTCGCAAAGTAATCATTGCCAAGCCAGCGGTGATCTTGCGAACCTGTATTTAACACCCACCGAATCGGCTTCGGCGTGACCTGACGAATCGCTTTTTCGAGCATGGCCGCGCTATGTGCGCTCGCGCCGCTGTCAATCAAGATCACGCCGCTTGCAGTCACCACAAACCCGTAGTTCGCATTTAAGCCTGCATTGGTCTCGCTGCGCTGGCCCAGAGGCCCAACTATCGCGTAGGTATTGCCGGTGACCAGTGCCGCGCGTGGCACGAAAGCTGGCTCTGATCCAATCGCGTTCAAACAAAAACAACTCAGAACTATTACAAATGTTCGGTATGCTAGTTTGAGCATTCGACACCTCGCTTCAAAGGATGGTTCAGACGAAAAAAAAAGCCCTCATCGGGCTTGACTAGTTTGGCGGCCCAGCAGGGGTCGCTACGCTAACTTGCTGAGGTCAAAATAAATCAAGTTTTGATGGTATCAGGGATTCGAACCGGTACCCTAACTGACTTTTTCCACGCTCCGCCCGCTAGCCCAAAAGATCAATACCGATCGATCGAGCGAAAAACGCAAAACCCAAAAAACTGACAAGCGTGAGCAAAACACTCGCACCCATCGCCCCCCAAAACCCGAACTTGGCGAGAAGCCATGGAAAGACGAGAAACATCGGCAATGTGGGCACCACATACCAAAAGGTGTAATAGGCGTGATTGGCAATTTTCTCCGGCGATTGATTTTCAAAATAGAGCCAGAACAGCGTCAACACCGTCACCAACGGCAAGGCCGCGATGAGCGCACCGAGTTTATCGCTGCGTTTGGCGACCTCTGAGATCAAAACCACCAATCCGGCGGTGATCAAATACTTGGTAACAATCCAGGCCATGTGGAGCTCCCCGCCGGAGCCTTAAAGGCCCCGGCTTGTAAGGTTACAACGTCAATGAGTCGCTAGACGATCACTGACCCGTATGGTTTGCGGCGATGAAATTACCCACCGGGGTGAAAAACATAAAAAGGCTGGTCTTGGCTTTATCCGTTGCTGCGGGATTCTTGTAAGCGACTCGCCATTCCTTACCCTTTTTTCCGTCAATCATCGAGATCGACTCATGTTTAACGGTCGCCCAGCTCCCCTCGAGCTTTCCGCCCTTCACAAGGCTCTCCTTGCGTTGATCGGCGCACTTTATAACGACAGCTTCTGCCGCGGGCTTCGAGCCGTGGAAGTGGCAGCCATCACCAGGGCCCGCCATAGCGGGATTAGCGAGGGCAGCTGCAATGGTCAAACCAAACGTTGTGAGTAATTTTTTCATGATGATTCCTTAGCGAATAGAGGGAAGTTTGCGCCCTTCAGAGAGCGCAATGAAGCATAGGAGCATTCGCTGCTCAATAGAAGAAAGACTTATGAAAGATGTATCTTCGTCTCTATATTTGTTGG
>OGVO01000203.1_pt1 | contig 11217 bp, 14 predicted proteins | sample 1575771 | NCBI WGS metagenome assembly OGVO01 (sample SAMN07581527, study PRJEB24739) | freshwater metagenome | place: Singapore | collected 2015-01 | reverse complement strand
GTTTCCCAGTCACGATATTTCACAGGTGGTTTCAATATGCTCATAGGTGTCAGGATCTCTGAGATTGGATTTAATCACCTTTGTCAGCTCCCGATGAGATCCATCCCAAGGATCAAATAGCTTTTCTATTTTTTGTTTGGCTACATCTTCTGGGGTGTCTTCATTTGAAACAAAAACAGCCGCAAGTATAAACACCCAAATCAGAACAGTGGAAAAGAGAAAAATCTTCCAGCCAGTTGATAACTTTTTCATGTGTTAATTTTGTTTGTTAAAAATGTTTAGTAAGTTTGAATCACATCGCAAGGAGACTGTTGGTAGTCCGCTGGCCTCATAAGCCACGCTTCCGTGGGTTCGATTCCCGCCCTTGCTACAAAGGTTAAGTCTATTTCTCATACATGTTATTTTGGGTTTATTGTTAAAAAAGCCGAGGGTCTTTGCCTCTCGGTTTTTTTTTGACCTCTCGCAATTAACGAAACAAATTAAACAAAGTTAACACACTTCCCAAATTTCTGAATCTAACTTGGTCACATGGCCACATTGATTCTACTCAGACGGGTTTTTGTACAGGATTTAGACGCATTTACCACCCAGTGGAGGGAGTTTCTTTTCAATACACTCGATCCCGATGGAGCCATCATCGAGAACCTGGTCATCAATTCCACTGCTTTTGAGTTGGCAGACAATGCCCTCATCTGGACCAATCCAAGCACCGGAGATAAATACTTTTGGAATGCCATTCCCAACACTGTTTCCAAGGTCGCAGGCTCTGGTCCTGTGGTGCCTCCTCCTTTGCCTGATCTCTCTGATCCTTATGGCATAAGGTACATCCACGAGTTTGATGATTGGGAAGGTCTCACCTGTAGATTTGAAATCTACAAAAGAGGGTATGTGGGTGCATCCGAGGAAGTAGACGGGGCAGGAAAAAACCTGAATTTTTCTTTTGGAAACGAGGGCAAGGTCTTTGAATCCTTCAGAGGTTCACGGGCAGCCATCACCCTGCACTCCAATGTGAGCCGTAAATTTTACGACCTATTCGAAGGAGATGAGCGGGATCACTATGGCAGATACCTGGTGGATGGGGTGGTCAGGTGGACAGGCTGGATCACACCGGACATTTTTTCCGAGCCATGGAAAAACGGACCCTACCAAACCACCCTCAACTTCAATGATGGCATTGGTGGTCTAAAGAACCTACCTTTTCCCGATGTCAATTCAAATGGCTACACCGGCACCATCTCAGAGAAGGATGCCATCATCGCCTGCCTTGGAAGGATCGGTCTGAGACTTGATGTCCACATCGCCTGCAACCTCACCGAGGCCAGCATGACTGGAGGCACTGCACCGATCACCCAATCCTTTGTCAATGTCGAGGCCTTTGTCAACTTTAACCAAGGAGAAAGGCAGCCACTCAACTGCTATGATGTCCTGTCCAAGATCCTCAGGTCTTGGAATGCGGTGCTATTGCAGGAAGAAAATAAATGGTGGATAGTCCGAGAGCCGGAGCTTTACGGCACCACCTTATCCTTTGCCCGATTCGATGCCGATGGCGTATTCATTGCCAATGCCACCCGATCCCTGGAGAAAACCTTCACAGGTGAAGGGATCAACCTGCATGCCGCCAATCTGGAAACCAAACCCGCTTTCACCAATGTGGCAGTGGCTCAAGAAAATGGAGAGCTGCTGGTGGAAAATGGAAACTTTGCGGTCAATGGCAACCTTGAAAACTGGACTCCATACATCCTCGGAGGATACCAGCAAGGGTGGAGGCTCAATGACTGGACCTATGACAAACTGGAGGTATTTCCATTCACCAACTCCACCTCACTCGGTCGGGTGCGAAGGGTCACCGAATCGACTGGACTGGATGAGGTCAATAATTTCATCAACATCTATGAGGTAGTCAGATCCTTCTCTGATCCTGTAGGTCGATTGATCAGTAAGGCTGTCCCTGTCAAGCAGGAAATCGGCAACCTGATCCAAGTGGCTTTCAAAACCCGATGCAATACCAAAGGCTCTGACAAGAGACTTGTGGAGGCTTATTTCAACATCGCAGTGAAGTGTGGGACTAAGTGGCTCCAAGTCAGCGGTGACACGGCATCATGGGTAAGCAGTGAGACTCGGATCCAGTGGAAGGTGGCCGAGGTCATGCGCTGGGAAAACATTGTCCTTCCTTCCGTGGAGATCCCGGAGGATGGAGACCTCCAAGTGTACCTGTATCAAATCGTGCAGGTAGGATCTGTCAGCAAGGTGGAATATGTCTGCGACTATGACACCATCGAAATCAAGCTGGTGGACAATCCCGCTTTGCAGGACTCCCGCATCTACTACAAGACCAACAATCCTGAGACCTACACATCCACCATCGAGGAACTCACCATCGAGCTGGGAGATGTGGCCACAGTGATGTCTCAAAATGCCAAGATCATCGATGGATCTCCCTCCTCGTCTTGGTCCAGACCGGGTGATGTGAGTGGTCAGCCACTTGCCAAACTGATCTGCCGTGAACTCGCCAACCAATACCAGCGAACCACCTACCGACTAAAGGGAGGCTCTTTTTATGGAGATGCCTCCCGACTTGCGACTTACGAAGATACAGTCAATGAGCCTGGCCGAAAGTTTATCCTAACAGGCGGTGACTACAATGCCAAATCTGGGCAATGGAATCCTGATTTCGTGGAGATCAACCAAACCGAGACCACAGTCGAGATCCGAGTGGTGCAGGAGGCCAAGCCAGGAAGAGATAACAGCACAGGAGCCAATAGCGGTGGAGGTCCCGAAAGCACAGGCAACACCGCACCCGCACCACCCGTGGTGCCGGTGGATCTCGGAGATGAGGATGACATCATCCCGATCATCAAGGATGGAAAATTTGAAGACTCAGAAATTAAAGCCTTTCGGGATTTAAGTGGGAATATCGATGAGTATGAGTTCATGCACCCGGTCAAGGTTCCAAAAGCATTGGTGGGAGGTACAGCCTTTTCGGATGAGACATCAATCATGGAGGTCGATGGTGGATTGAGAGCAAATTTCCTCTTTTATCAAGGAGCTGCCAATGCCACAGTCGCCTCACTGTCTACCATTACACTTAACCTGACTGGTGGAAACAACACCAGAAGGTATGTGCTGCAAGCCAACCTCACCATCAATTTTTCCACTGGCTTTCCTGCAAATATTGCATGCACTTATACTTTCATTTTTGTGCAAGATGGCACGGGAGGGAGGACAGTTTCTTGGAATACCTCAGGACCTGTGGTGCTGTGGCAGGGTGGTGTGGCTCCGATCATCGGAGCTGCTGCAAATGAAATCACTGTGATCACTATCATGTGGACAGGTCAGGAATATCTCGGTGTCAAATCTTGTGGATTCAATGTTTGATTTCTTTTCAAATAACGATTGCCGCACCTGCGGACTTCCTCTCGAGCCGGAGACTGTGGCCACTGTCAATCGCATGCTAGTTGCACCATCGGATGCTGAGAAAAAAGACTATGACACCCTGATAAAAGATCTGAAACTTTCTCAGGGACTTTGCCTTGGGACACTGTCTCTGCATCAGAGATATGTCACTGTCTACATCCGAGCAGCGCATGACAAACAAGCAGCACTTCTGGACTGGACAAAAAATCAGTATGATGGCACCGAGGTTGGCACGATCAGATTCACGGCTTTCCGTGGTGTAGGTGGGAGCACTACCTCAGGAAATCACTACATAAACAACAACTACTCCCAGCAGCAAGACTATTTCTCACCATCTTCCAAATTTGGTGGATACATCACCTCAGACTACAACAACCGCATCCTTGGCTATGTGACCACAGCCGGTGGATCTGGAGCGGCTGAGATGACTCTTGCCAGAGACCTTGGAAACAGGATCTATGATTCATGGGGTGCCAACCCTCAACAGTTTTTCAATACAGCTGGAGCAGGCATGCGGGAGATCGTGCGTGGAGGATCTTACAACAACAATGGAACCATTGCAGGCAGGACACTACTCTACCAGGGAAACATCGACATGACAGGTGGCACACCGACCACCACCCGATCCAATTTTGATTTGAATTTCTACAGCCTTGCACGGAATGTCAGCAACCTAGGCACTCCCAATGGCACACCACAGCAAATCAACACCACAGGTCTCTGCATGTTTCAATTTCACGGGAGTCACCTGATCAACTCACCCAAGCTGGTCGCAGCAGTCGAAAAATATCTCACCAAAGTAGGGGCAATCTAAAACACTTCACATGGCAACCATTCAAACCAATAAAATCGGAAAGTTAAACATCAACCTCATCCAAGGTGATACCAAAAAAATTCAGCTTTCATTCAAAGATAAAAGTCCACTGGGTGTCCTCACACCGATGGATTTGACCCAATACACCGCCATCAAGATGGATGTCAAGTCCTCTGTGAATGTCAAAGAGACTGCCTTCATCAGCTTTGACCTGGATAATGGCCTCACTATTTCGGGAGATGATAACAACATTTTGGAATTTCAGTTTGGTGCCGAGTTTTACGAGTCACAGCGCACTGAATGGTTTTATGACATCAAGTTTGACAAAGGATCTGATGTCCTGTACCTCATCAAGGGAATGATCACCATCGAACTTTCAATCACTGAATAATGCAAGTCACAGTCAACAACATCACCACTCAGGTGGAGGTTCAGGCAGGATATGAACTCTATGAAATCCATGTGGAGGACTATAGTGCAGAGTCTGCCAAAAATTCTGCCATTGCTGCGGCTGTCTCTGCCTCCAATGCGCTCAACTCAGCCAATGTGGCCAGCACACAGGCAGGGGTTGCTGCTACTCAGGCAGGTATAGCTACTACTCAGGCAGGCATTGCCACTACCCAAGCATCCAACGCACTCAGCTCTGCCAATGCAGCAGCAGCAAGTGCCTCCAATGCACTCAACTCCGCCAATGCAGCAGCAGCCAGTGCCGACTCCGCTGCCCAGGTAGGAACCAGCACTCTTTTGACTGGATTTGCAGCTGGGACAAATACAGCCATCGCCGCCACTGATTCCATATTGGCTGCATTCAATAAGACACAAGGACAGATCAATGCCAGAGTGTCAGGAACAGGTACATCAGGTCAGGTCTCATTTTGGAATGGCACAACTACTCAGACGGGTAGCAATAACCTATTCTGGGATAATGTTAATAATAGATTGGGGATTGGGACTAATGCACCGACAAGTAATTTACAAATTAGCGGAGCAGATGCAACGTTAAATGTAAATGCCTTTAATGTTGCGGGTGTTGCAAGAATAACTACAAATGCCTCATATTTAATTGGCCCTTCAAATGAGATAGCAACGCTTGGGGGAGTAACTGGTAACCAATTTGGGATATTTAGAAGCGATTTAGTTTTTGGCGTATCAGGATACTATGGAATAAGGTTTTATGCAAACGGACTAGAACAAGGAAGAGTTTTTCAAACTGGTAACTGGTTATTCCAAAACGGAGGCACATTCACAGACGCAGGCTTCCGACTTGATGTCAATGGAACTGCTAGGGTGCAGGGTGCTTTGACTGTAACAGGATCAACAACAGCATCAGGAGCGGTAGCAAGAGGTGCGAACTATACACCAACTTTAGTGGCTGCTGCTAATAATGACATTTTAGTTGGTCTTGATATTGCTCCAACCTTTACTAATGGTGCTTTTACAGGGGTAAGTAACTTTGGGTTAAGATTAAATTCAAATCTAAAATTAAGCAGTAATGCATTTTTAGGAACTGGATTTAATACTGCTAGAACTACATTAATTTCAACCGACTCAACTACAAATGCTGCTTTTTTTGATTTATATAGTCCATTAGGAGACGGAAATAAAGGATTAGGATTTGCTCTTCATGCAAAAGGTTTACCATCTACTGGAGTGACTAATTCTGAAATTTTTGAATTTAAATACGATAATGTAGGAAGGGCATTTTTATTAAATTCTATTGCATTTTCAGGAGGTACTGTTCTACCTATTGGAATTTACACAGGTGATAATACCTCTCAATTAAGATTATTTACAAGTGGAAATATAGGCATCAACACTACAACAGACGCAGGTTTCCGACTTGATGTTAATGGTACTGCGAGGGTGCAGGGGGATGCTACTTTTTCAACCAAAATAGCAGTCGGAGCATCATCACCAACTACGGCTATAATCAATGCAAGACAAGTTGCTGATAGTTACGCAACGAACATAGTTGACCTTTCGGCTTCCTCTGGTGGGTTTTTAAGAATTTCAATTTCTGGAGATAGACCAAGGGTTCAAACACCTAACTCATTTGATTTTGATTCTGAAATAAGGTTTTTATCGAACAGAAGAATTATTGCTGCAAATACAGTTCTTGCAACTTCTAATAATATACTTGCATTGTCTGTTATTGAAAATAATGATGTCACAGGCACAAGAGTTCCTCACATAACAATAGGAGGTACGGCATCAAATACGTTTAATGGTGGCTTTTTGGGATTAGGTTATACTGGAACTTCAAGAGTAGGTTTTACCAATAACATAATAACAAGGCAAGATGGGCAATCTACGACATTAGGTCTTGTAGGCACTAGATTTAACCAAACAATATTTGCACCAGCAAATAATAGTTTTATGGCTGCATTTTTACTACAGCCTACATTTAATGATAATACCTTTATAGGGCACACCAAAATAGCTTTCGGAATATCTAACAATGTCGGACATTCGATATATCAGTCAGGTGCATCGTCTGTAAACTATTTTGAAGGAGCTGTTTCAATTGGAGTAATTAACCCTAACGCATCCGCTCAATTACAAGTAGACTCAACCACAAGAGGATTCCTCCCTCCTCGAATGACTACGGCACAGAGAGACTTGATAGCAACACCTGCCGCAGGTCTTATCGTCTATAATACATCAACAAATAAACACCAAGGGTACAATGGCACTACTTGGAATGACTTATATTAAAATTAAAAAACAATGGTACAAATCGAACCAATCTCAATCTGGTCTAATGGCCAAACAAAGAAAGCATCAGAACTTGATGCACGAATTATCAACGATGACTTGAAGTCTTCTTGCACGTTCTACTACGAACTAAAGGAAGAATCAACTGAAGAACAATCAGGTGCATCTCTTGCTCAAGGGAATGTTACAATGGATGGAGAGAGATACCAAGGATGGGATGGCTCTAATGAATATGCATTCAATTTTATTTCGGATCAAATCAATGTGACGATTGTGGAAAAATAATTGACAATGTTCAAAATGTTTGTTAACATTGTTTGAAAAACAAACACACAATCCCATGAAAACAATTGATTTTGATTTCTACATGAAAAATCTGGATGGCACTCTGACCCAACTACACTGTGGTCGAGAGCTGGCAGCACAATTGGCCGGTGCACCTGCCAAGTCAAATGCTCTGAAGATGTTTGAACTGGCAAAGAAAATACACACACCTTCCAAAGTGACTTTGGACACGGCTGATTTTGCGCTATTGAAAGAGACTTGTGAGGCTTTGGAAAGTGCCACAGTCATTTTCAAGGCTCAGATCCTTGAGGCCATCGCCAATGCCAAGGAAGGAAAGGAAAAGTAAGCAGTAATCAGTCACAGTGGTCAGGGTTCTGCTTACTGACCACTGTGACTAAATACTGAACACTCTTTACTAATCCTCTACGCCTCTGCGGTGCATTTTTATTTCCCTAACAAAACAAACTTTTTAAACAAAGTTAACACAAACAGCGGCTAATTCCCTGCATCTTAGGCCTATACTAAAGCCAACGATGAAAGCCGCAACCATGACCGACACACCTATCGATCCAGAGATCACCACCATAGGCAAAACATACATCCTTGCGGTGCTGATCATGCTCAATATCTCAGTGGCTCAGATGGGCTTTCTCTTGGTGCTGGTCTTTATTGATTCTTTTTTTGGCATCATCCGGGAGATCAAACTGAAAGCACCTCTCAGTTGGGAGCGATTCATCTGGGGCATCATCTCCAAGTTTGCCATTCTGCTGATTCCTTTTTTGGTGGCATGGTTTGGACTGGCTTTCAAAGTCAATCTCATCTACCTGGTGCAGGCTTTTATTTACATCATCGCCGCCAATGATGTGATCAGCATCATCACCAACATCGCATCCATCAGAGCCGGCAAGCGGTTCAAAAATGTGGACTTCATCGAGAAAGGGATCCACTTCATCACGGGCATTTTCACCAATATGATCAATGCCAAGCTGGGAAATAAACTCGAGGACCAAGACACCGATAAGCCATGAACCCAGTCCAGCTCCTCCAACAAAAACTCAAACTCACTCCCGATGGGGTGATCGGTCCCAGAACATTTGCAGCACTTCGCCTGCACTGGAATCTGACAGGCATCCAGCTTGCACACTTTCTTGGGCAGTGTGAGCACGAGACGGGAGGTTTTACCCTTTTTACCGAAAACCTCAACTACTCCTCACAGTCACTTCGCACGGTCTTCTCCAGACATTATCCGGATCCACTCCTCGCCACCCAGCACCACCGCAAGCCTCAACTCATTGCCAATCATGTCTATGGTGGTAGGATGGGAAACAATGAACCCAATGATGGGTGGAATTTCCGAGGCAGAGGAGCGGTGCAGCTTACTGGGAGGAATAACTACTCCGCATTTTCGCAGTGGAAAAAAGATCCAAGCATCCTGCTGATTCCTGACCAAGTGGCCACAGTGTATGCCTTTGACTCTGCCATCTGGTTTTTTGAAACCAACCGAGTGTGGAGGCACACAGTCGATCTTTCAGACAAAAGCATCCTTGCAGTCAGTCGAGCCATCAACCTTGGCAATGCGCTCTCCACAGCCACACCAAACGGCCTACAGGACCGCATCAATAAAACACTAAAATACCAGGCATTCATTTAAATCACACACACTATGAAACCAATCAAAAAAGCATTCTCTTGGCTAAAGAAAACCATCGGCATGGGCTTTGGCATCATTAGAAATCACGAGTTTATCTCCGTGGAAACCACCGAGCACCTGAAAAATCTGGTCAGATCACAATTGGTCACCGGAGCCGTGAGACTCACACCTACCAAGTTTGATGACAAGATCCACCAGGCAGTGGACAAAGTCGTGCTTCCCATCCTACAAGAGGTGGCCATCATCCATAACATCATCAAGGAGTACGAGAAAAACTCAGTGGCAGTGGACATGATTCTCGAGCGCATGAGAAAAGTCAATTCGGATGTGGAGGCCAGCATTTATCAATCATTTGCCGCAAGGCTCAATCACCGCCTTTCTGATGGGGTCATGACCTTAAAAGAGGCATGGGATCAGGCACAGGATGTATATGTGACTTTTTACAAAGGCAGATGAGATCCTTGCTGCTATTCCTTGCACTGGCCGCACTGAGCCTGACCGGGTGCAAGTCAATCAAAAAGACCAAAGAGCTGCAATCTGTCTCTGTGATGCAGAGTGCCTCCAAGATGGCGGTGGACAGCTCAGTCTTTGTCTTGGCAGAGGTAGCAAGGGAGGTGGAGGAGGAGGAAGTCACGGAGACCACAGAACAGACATTTATCCCGCTGGACTCCGCAGGCCTGACCATCTTCAAACCTGTGGTCATTCAGAAAAAAACATCTCGGATCATCCGAACATCTGATAGCACCAAAAATCAGCAGGACATCCAGATCAACACGGCCGAGGAAAACCAAAGCTCTGAGCAGGTTACCTCCAGCAAAGACCTGGACAAATCCAGCGAGGGACAAGATCCCATCGAATCACTCACCACAGCACTCTTTCCCACTTGGGGTAAAATAATTGCTGCCATCCTGACTGCGGTGGTTCCGGTGGTGTGGGGCATCTGGAAAAAAAGAAATCAATCCTAACCAATACACACATGAAAAAACTCATCTTACTTATTCTTGCTGTCACCCTGATGTGCAGCATTGAAGGCCAAGCGCAGGTCATCGGAAAGAAAATGCCTGTAGGGGTCAAATTCTACGAGGTTGACATCGAAGATCCCCAGAGCGGTGAAACTATCACCTACAAATTTGCCGATGTGGAGGGCCAATATGATGTCATTGACTTCAGCAATATGGACAACTCCCTTTCAGTGCAAAAAAGATCCATGGTCTTTGATCCCAAAATGAAGACATGGAGACTCCCACTCAATGCCGAACTCACAGGTGTCATCGATCCAAAAAAAGGTGAATTACAAAAGCAAATCTTTATCCTCGGGAAAGTTAGACCAAGCCTGAGACACCAGGTGAAATAAATCTATTGTCATACTTTGTGTCATACCAGACATTAAAAAAGCCTCTCAGATTATCTGAGAGGCTTTTTTGTGCGGACGAAAATCCGAAAAGCTACAAATCTAACCAACACAAAAACACGATTTAAAACAGATAAGGCACTTTTTACCCTTGGAAATCCTGAGTTTTTGTTGAATTTTTACACGATTTGTCATACTTCTGTCACACCCTATGCCTTTCCACTTATTCAAAAATTCCATTGTCTGGGACATCATGATCAAGGGTCAGCGGTTCCGAATTTTTACAGGGATCACCACCGCCAACTGGATTCAAAAAGAACAGCGAGTCTCAAAGATCGAGGATTTTGCATGGGAAAAAAATGAGGTCTTGGAAAAGATCGAGCGGGAGGAGTACCGACTCCGAGCCAGAGCAAAAGTGGAGGGAGTAATCCCAAACAAAGAGTTTCTCGAGCAACTGGTTCAAGGCATCCGAGGCACTACAGATACCAACACCCAAACCAATATAAAATTCATGGTTTAACCTTTTTATTGATTGCAAAATCATAGCTATCAAATGAAACTTGAGGATAAGGTATATTAAAGCAATCGCACATTTCTTTAACTTGTCCTTTAGCTTGAATTAATAAATCAATTAATTCATCATTCTGCTTTTTTAACTTCATAACTTCTTCCGCAGTCATGCCGCAGAATAATGTAGGGGATATTTGTTCACTCATTATTTAGCCTTTAATTAAAGAATTAACTAATGATTTAAAACTGTCGCCACCTTGAACTAAATTTTCTAATTGCTCAGTAGGAATCCCAGCGCAAGCATTTACACAAGCAACGATACGGCGGGCGTTTTCTTGACTTGGTTTTGATGTGACAGGGTCAATAATTTCACTTGCTATAGCCACGTCATCACATACGCTTCGGTTCGTAATGAAATATTCGTCTATTACCAAACCTTGCCCATAATTACACCCGCCATGCTCAACTGCCCACGGC
>OGVO01000202.1_pt1 | contig 11229 bp, 24 predicted proteins | sample 1575771 | NCBI WGS metagenome assembly OGVO01 (sample SAMN07581527, study PRJEB24739) | freshwater metagenome | place: Singapore | collected 2015-01 | reverse complement strand
TTGAATTAATGGTCAAGCACGCTGGTATGACCAAGGCTGGTGCTGGTACTTACTATCAACAGATCAAAAGCAAACTGGAGCACGAGAGACAGATTGCCGCAGCATCTGCGTAATTGATAGGGGGAGGTGCACAGGCACCTTCCACCTCCTGAGTTCACAGGGTATGTGGCATATGGGCGTTGACCATATTGGGTAAAACCGGGATGATGGGCGCATACGGAAACATAGAGAGGAGCGGATCAAGATGATCATCAATGTTACAGCCAATACGCACTTTGCATGTCAAGAATGCGGTGCAGTGTTCCCACACCAAGTGCAGCACTATGTGCGTGTGGTCCCAGATCGACCTAAATTTGGTCCACATACCTGGCAATCGCACTTGTGCTTACACTGCGATTCTACCGCGACGGTTGCTCGTGTAGACGAGTTAAATTACCAGGTAGAACAAACAGTTACAGGCAAAAAGGTGGCATAACCACCTTTTTGATTTGAGACCATTGACCATGTGAAATGAACGTGGTATAATTACTTTGATTCCATGCACTACCTTGGCACATACTCCCCTGTGTGCAATATGTGAGGGTTGGGTTTAAATTCTGATTCCCCAAATACCCTCACTGCTTTTTTCCATAGAACGAGACGAACGCAGGGGTGGGTCAGACTAATCATACTGATACCACACTAACAGTTCGAATCCTGACATCACTCCGACTTCCTGGTCTTATAACAATCTGCTTACTTATCCCGTGCGTTTTAGGGGAAGATGGTCTATGTGCCATCTAGGTGCGCCACCACCCTGGTTACATACAATGCACCCATATATGCGTTTACGGATTTATGTGGTTAAACGGATTCCGGCAGATGATGCCACCACCGGAGTTTACCACCGTGCGTCTCTTTAGAAAGGTTTTGGCTCGTATTGCTACGTCTGTGCCTTTCAACACGAAAGCTGATTGAGGTTTGGTGGTTTTATACAGATGTTTTATACATTCCACCTACTGCAGATCCTACTCGGTTTATCGTGCTTAGTAGTCTCATACCCGATTGCACTATAGTCAACAGACTCAGTGCCATTATTCAACGAATGTGGAGATGAGTCAACGAGGGTTTTACTGAGACAAGCAGTTGGTATGTTGATTGTTGATCTTTCGCCCAGATGCCCTTATAATGAGGGCATCTTAACAAGAGGAGATGTAACATGACAACCACAATCCCACACATTGATTCGAATTTCTGGAATACCACAGATCTTGTACTGAGCGTAATGGCACGAGTTGCGGATCGGTTGGGTCTGGTTATTGAAGATAATGAAGTTGCTGACAAGTTGTACAGCATTTGCAGTGATCTGGAATCTTGGCCATCCGAATGTGGCTTCGGAACAAGTGATATTCGTCCATACTTAACAGCAGCGGAAGATCTGTTTGGTGTGGAAGCTAAGCAGATCAATCGAGTCCAGCATCTCTATCTTGGCTAGTTGACCTTTCGCACAGATGCCCTTATAATGAGGGCATCTTAACGAGAGGAGATGGTAAATGAACAAACAGCAAATCGTAGAAATCCGCACAGTAGAGCAACTGCGCTCATTCTTGTCATCCGTTCTGGAACGTGAAATCACAGACCAAAACCTTATCTGGGGCAATGCATTGTACAATGCCAGTCTGGTATTGCAGAGCTTCTCGGTAAAGGATTTAGCATCAATGATGATGGATGGAATCACCGCTACCAACATGCTCAGCGATGTACAGAATACCATTGATACCTTCTTTGAAGATGTTGAAAATGGTGATGTACACTATCTCGTCCAATATATGTTGGGCCAGCAATATGGACACCATCAGTTAGCTTCGATTGTTGAAGAACTTTTCGATGAAGAGCCTTCTGACGATGAAACGGATGATGCCAATTAAACTGTTGACCTATACGCCCATTTGAGAGATAATGGGCGCATCTAAACGAGAGGAGATGAAAATGAAACCATCAACAATGTTAATTCCGTCTGGTCATGTAGTAGGGTTCAATGAAGAGCACCAGATCATTATGACCACTGAGAATGGTCATGAAGCCATGGTATTCACCGATGTGGACCAGGTGGAAGAATTCATGAACGACTACGCCGATTGTGGTTATGGCTTATCGTCCGATAACTACGAGCTTGTTGAGCTCATGTAAAACGAATGGAGATGGGTTATTTGCCCATCTCCTCTGCAGCTCTTGCTATGTCATTGACGTCGATTAGATTCACAATCACGTGTGTTTCTCCGCGTTGAAACGCCTTAGCTACACGATGGTTCCCGTCACTGATGTAACACTTACCTTTGTATAAGTATACTGTTGCAGGTTCATTGCTTAATTCACGTTGCATGTGTTCAATGTTCAGACTAGGCTCCATTGGAATTAGGTCTGATATTGGCAGCTTTGTGTGCTTACCTAACTTACTGATCCCATCTGCACCTATTCGTGCTCTCTGCTCGAACGGAAGGTGGCCATTCGGTTTATTAATCGCGTTGAAGAACTTTGTCTCCACCTCATACACTTCATCCATTACATCATAAATGTGTTCAGGTGGTGTGCCGAGCGGATTGGCCATTCTGCCGTGTTCAATTTCCTCCAACAAATGTTGTATCTTCATACACGTCTCATTGTTACATGAGAGTATCTATTATCGTGCAAACGTGCCATGAAGTCAACCGTTGACATTATGGGCGAATGGGAAGATAATGATCCCATCTTAACGAGAGGAGAGTAAAAAATGTTAATCCCTGAAACCACACGTATCACAATCGAAACCGGTGTCGACCAAAGTGGAGCTGTGCATAAACGTCAATACATTTTACAACTGGTTGCTCGTGATGAGCATAAAGCTGTAATCACGGTTAAATCAGACGACTATGTTCCGTCTGGTTACATGAGAGGTGGTGCATCTCAGTTGTTACTGGAATGTGTGGAAATTGCAATTCCTAAAACCAAAAACATGACAGCCAAAAAGTGGTTGGCTAAGTTGGCCATGAAACATGATTGTCAGCTTACAGTCCCAACTGGTGATGTGGTCCGTAACCGTAGTCTCAAGGTCATCTATGATAAACTGGCCCATGTGGCCAAATAAGCAGTTGACCATTCGCGCAGATGCCCTTATAATGAGGGCATCTTAACGAGAGGAGATAACAAATGGTCAATCTTACACGTGATCAATGTGAAACGCTGATCAGCCTAGTAAGCGAAGAACGTAATGCACTCCAATCTCAATTGCAAGACGATCCTGATAGTGTCAGCTCCAAAGAGCTGGAGGAGCTGGATGAACTAGCTTGTGTACTGAGAATGGCGTCCGATGAAAAACGAGAGGAGAGTAAAAAATGACTTTAGCAGATATGTTAGAACGCCTTGGCCTGGGCCACTTGGTTGAAATTGCAAGCGATGACGATCATGACAATATTCTTCAAAAAGAAGTAACTGTTGTCGTGCAGCCTTCGTATCCAATGAAGACCGAATTGCTCATGGCAAAAATGGTTGAAGGCGAAATAATCCTCGCTGTCAGTGATAATAGAGGTTATGCCAATCGTGAAGCGTGGGACGCTGAATAAATCAACTGTTGACATTATCGCCCGAAAGGGCGATAATTCTCCTATCTTAATGAGAGGAGATGATAAATGAATACTTCGGAACAAACATCTTTCGAGCAAGCAAATCAGAAAGTGCATCCTGTTGAGAAACAATGGCATTTTCCAATCCTGACTAAATTTGGTTATACACCAATCACTCCACAACAAACCGGTTTCGTTCGTACGTACGTGTACGAAAAAGATGGCCACCAAATCACCTGCACCACCGGATCACATGCGGACTATTGGAGAGATGAAGCGAATGCTGCTGGCGGCTATTGGGTTGCATTAGAACCACATCTCCGGAAATTGGCCGGTACCGTGTAGTTGACATTTCACCCAGATGCCCTTATACTAAGGGCATCTTAATGAGAGGGGGTAACGATGATGGGTTGGTGGGGACATGATATTATGGGTGGTGATACGCCACTTGACGTTAAGGACCGGTTCGAAGACGAATTGGCCGGTAAATATACACCGGAAGCGGCTGCGGATTTCATTCAACAATTGCACTCTGAGTGGGGTTGTGAAGGTTCAATAATTGCTCAGAGTGTGGGTTGGTTGGTAATGCATCACGGGTTACCAATGAGTGAAGAGTTGCGGACATTGGTTGTTGATGGGTGCAATGACGATCCGTCGTCAGATTGGATTGAAAAGGATCAGCGCATTCAAGCGGTATCCGAGTTCAAAGCACTAGTCCAATCTTATCCACCTGAAGGCCAACCAACTAAGCTGAAACGGTCTTCACTATTTGGTGAACTGTTCAAAAAATTGAACAAATAAGCCGATTCATCGATTGTCCAACTAAACCGATCGAGATGTTGTCATTATCGCCCATATGGGTGATAATGATCCCATCTGAACGAGAGGAGAAACCAGATGAATACAATCCAAATGTTAATGCCGAAAATCAAATCAGTGGTCGCGTCAGTGGTTAGTGATATGTACATGAGCCGGTTGGATATTGCACTCGATGGCGTGGCATCTCAAGTCAACACCAATGACGTCGAATTTGGCACATTTGAAAAATATCAATCACTGTGCAAGTTGGTCGAAAGCCAACTCGGTGACATGCCAGGTCTTCCGGAAGTGAAACGTGCTGGCTTTATTGATCAGGTGTGCAAGATGGTCACTGTGGATGAATTAGTTGATCTGACCGATTCGAACTGGGTTAACACCGAAATCATTAAAATTGCCAACCGTTATGAAACAGAACTACGCGTATGGTTGGCCGAAATCGTCGACTTCAACAATCTACAATTCGAAGACCACCGTTTAGCGATCGACACCATCGTTCGTTTTGTCTGTGCACAAGATAACCGCCCTTCATAGGGCGGTCGACTGTTGACCAAATCTGCACAGTGCAGTATAATGCATGTAATAAATAACGACGCATTATCGGGAATCAAAATGAAATTAAGCGAATTAGTGAGATTGATGGAAATGCCACAGTATATTGACCGTGAAATGCCTCGCTCTGAACCAGAGCAGCTAAAAATGTCTGTGGATGCATTCGAACGCGAATTTGATCTGTTGCATCGTTACCAATTATCACCAGAAGCTGGTGCTGAACCAGTAACCGTCGTTATTGGCTTAGCTAAAGACAAATCATCAGCGCTGGCTGGTGAATTGTATAAAGTAGGTGAACGTTGGATTGTTCACGTTCGTATCAACCTATCATTCCATGACGAGCCACAAGCATCTGAAATTCCGGGTCCACGTTTGCAGGTAGATACTGTAATTGCTTCACCTAGCATGAAATCACGTGGCATGGGTTTCAAATTATATGAATCATTAATCAATGCTGGTTACAGCTTATTCTCCGATAATACACAATTTATCGGTGGCTATAAGTTGTGGCTAAAGATTGTTCGCGAATCTGTTAAGAGTGGCTATAAGGTGTATGTCCAAGTTGGCTACAACTTAATGCGTGATGAACAGGGCAATGCTGTTGTGTATGATGGTTCCAATATTCCGTTCGATAAGATCTGGAAAAAACCTGGTAATGCTAGTGAACGTCAACAGGATATCATTGCATATGGTACTTTGTTGGTTGCAACTAAACAAGCCATTCCAGCTGCAGACAAAGAGCCCAACTAAAAGGGCTCTTTCGCTTGCCCTTCTCGGTGATGTGCAGTATAATAAGCGCATATCAACGAGAGGAGCAAGACCATGTCACAAAAGCAATTAATCGTACTTCAAATCATGTCAATCGCTTCAATTCCATTCGACCAACTGGAAGCGTTTGATCTGGGCAATATTCGTCCGGACGACCACAAAACGTACACTAATCTGTGGACTCCTGTTCCGCACGTACAATACACGCCTGTGCACCTCAGCGAAGCATCCATTGAAGCTGTTGACATTAAAACAATGGCAATGTGGACTGATGGTGGTGAAACAGTGTATCAGTCTGATGATAAAACGGCAATCAAAATTCGTGGCGATTGGTACATAGTAATCGATGAATTTGGCGATTACGACTGGTTGTAATGTGTACCTGGAGGTGTTGACCTTTCAGCGCCTCCAGACTATAATGAGTCTATTGAAATTTGGAGATGACTCATGAAGACAGTATACATTCACACCGACGGCGCTTGCAGTGGCAATCCAGGCCCAGGTGGGTGGGCAGCAATCCTTCAGTTCATCCGTGAGAACTCGATTGTAGCTGAAAAGGAGTTGTCGGGCGGTCACCCCCATACCACGAACAATCGTATGGAGATGTTAGCTGCCATTGAAGGTCTGCGCGCCCTAACAGAACCATGTGAAGTGACGGTATACTCCGATAGTCAATTGCTAGTCAAGGGCATGACCGAGTGGCTATCTAACTGGAAGAAGAAAGGCAAGCTGACTTCTCCAACAACAGACTTAAAGAATGTTGACCTGTGGGTGGATATCGTCAAACTGGCCGAAGTTCACAAAATCGATTGGGTATGGGTAAAGGGTCATTCCACCAATGTTATGAATAACCGCGCAGATGCATTAGCAAGAGCAGCGGTACCGAAAGCTGGTAAGTAATGTTGATTGATAGGTAGTTATCCGATATAATGATCCCATCAAGACGAGGAGAGCGTAAGTGGTAGAAATTAGTACAATCCTGGGCAGTGCTTCAACCACTGAAACGACTACCCGTGTGACTCGGATTGACATTGATGAGTCGCAACTGGAAGCATTAGTGCTGCAAGCGATTCACCGTCAGAATCCCGGACTTGCATCGGTACGCAATGTCAAGATCGAGGTTGAGTTCAATTGTCGCCACGATCTGTTCGCTGGGGCGCAGGTAGTGATCACCCAGGAGACGGTCGATCAGTCTAATAGCTGAGCATCTAAACAATGTGGTTTTATTATTGAAACCCCATTCTTTTGATACTCTAAACGAGTATAATGATCAACGCCGCGAGCAGATCTCCTCTCAAATTTTTGTTCGCGGCAATTTCTCACCAATTAATTTACTCACTGATTGTATTTGGGCACTATAAGCAACCTCCTCTCAGAAACCGCTTATAGTGCCCCCTTTTTTCCTTACATTTTTTCCTCGAAAAAGTTTCCCCAATCCGCACCAAAATCATCTAACAAATCGTATCCAATACAGCACTTAATATAACGCAGTAGAAACGATTTTAACGCGATTAGAATAAATCTGATAGATTTTACGTATGCGATAAGATAATCGTTTATACCCGCAAATAGAAAGCATATCATGAGGTATTATATCTTCTGACGAAGGAGATCAGCATGAGCAAGCAAACATCATTATTGAACAACCAGTATTTTAAAACACAAATACGTGAAGCAGTTGAACATCTGTGCAGGCAGCGGGATGCTGCATCGGTACCGAGCCGGGTCCATCCTTATCGTGATATTGCTTGTGGGGAAGTGCTAGCGGTATTAATTACTGCCCTGGTTGACAGATTCTATGGTCCGCAAGCTGAACAACAGAAAGTAGCGTTTCGTGGTTGTTATATTGGCATGATGTTAGAGCTTGCCCATTGTGATGGGGTAGCTTTTGATACCGATGTTTTAGAAAAATGTACTACTGTTAGACAATGGTACAGAAAATATTGTGAAACGATGCCAACCAGTCGAACGGCACGGTAATCGCCATTCTCCGTGGCTTTTTCGTGAAAAACCACCGAAAAAGCCACCGAAACACCGCCACCTGTAGAGCCCACTATTTCTGCGGCTTCTACGTGATCGATTTCATGAAGCGCATCTTAATGCGGATCTAACGGCCAATCCTACATCCGAAATCCAACAAAAACGTCTCAAACAGGAATGTGGCATTCGCTGTTGATTTCCGATTTCGGTTCGCGTATAATGTGGGGGACGTACGTACTGTCAACCCCAATCGCACAGTCTCCTCTCGAGTTAATGTGTGGTTGGGGTTTTTTATTGTCTGTTGTCTCATGTGTCTTTTTGTAAGATAATGTGTCTGTCGATTGGGACGACAGATGCACAAAAATAAAACTGTTGCCCAACTGACCAAAATGTAAGATAATGATTCTGTTGACAAATGAGAGGAAATCAACATGACTAACGTAGCGATCAAAACTAAACAACCTTCAAAAACCACTTTAGCACGTTCTATCTTCCGTTCAGTAATGAATGATGATACAATCGTTCAAGCTGAAAAACGTAAAGTTGCTCTCTTACGTTTCAAGACTGAAGCAGGTATCACAGAAAAAGCGGCTCAGACATATTACCGCATTTGTTTGGATATGGCAACAGGTAAAGATCCACATGAAGGTCGCAAAAAAGCGAATAAAGCACGCTCAGTTTTGTTAAAAGGTCAACAGGAAATGGTAGAAGAAAAACCACCTGTTGACTTATCAAAACGTTGGTTGGTCGGTTCTGATCGTGAAAATTTGGTTGGTTCATTTGAGTCACGTGCAAAGGCTCAAGAATTTGCAAAAGTCAACAGCATGAAGTGGTTTGACTCTCAGAAATGAGAGTTGACCTTCTTTAGAGATGGGCTTATAATGAGCCCATCTTAGAGAGGAGAAAACAAGAATGCCGTATGTAGCTATCTGTTTGTATGGACCACACGTTAGTAAGATGCCGACTATAGACGTTGGGCTGACTGAAGTAGAAGTGGATGCCAAGTTCGGATTCCACGAATCCTCATTTACTGAATTCCCTGAAGAAGAAGGTGTACGTTCGTTTGCAGATCCTGATGAGTGTTCCAATGAATTTTTGGTTGCCGATCATGGAGATGTGGATGGCCTGATTGGACGTGTATCTGATGAGATTGTCGCATATGAAGAACTGCTTGATGATGTGGATGAAGAAGGTTCAGATGAATTCGATTTATTTACCAAAAAAAGCGCCACACTTCGCAAGATTGTCCAACAACTGAAACAGTTGTGATTTTTCATGCATGTTGACCTTCTTGGTATATGGGCTTATAATGAGCCCATCTTAGAGAGGAGATGAAAGATGTCAAATAACACAGTTAAAATTACATATCAATCAAATTACAACGGTTGTTCAGTTGGCAATGATGATGAAAAGTACGCTACATTGTCAGAGCACATCTGTGAACATGCTTTACAGTACTATAACGAAGATGGTGAATTTGAAGGTGATATAAACGATGTAGAAGCGTTAGCACTTCAATTGGCCAAAGACTTCCATCCAAATGAAGAATTTGAATTTGAGGAAGACAAATTCTCATCTTAATTGAGAAAAACAAAGAATCGGTCATTCGATTCTTTGTTTTTTCTGATGTTTATATTTGAGGCACCCTCCGTGTTTGTCTCCACCTGCATCAGGTGCCATTGCAATGATACCATTATCCGACTAAGTGACCAAATAGTCAACATTTGATTGGTTGAATTTAATTGTTGCCTACCTCTCTAAGTTATGAGATAATGATCGCATCTTAGAGAGGAGATAAAAGATGACAACATTACTGCAACAATATCTGTTCGAAACCAATCAAAAAGGTTACATTGTTGATGAGAATGAACACCCAATTTCTTTAACAGATCGTGGTAATTTCATCCACATCATCATTCCTAACACAAATGAAGGTGGTTGGATGGTTGGCCGTTGGTACAAATCTACTTGCACTTCAACTGGTGATTATAGTGGTTGTCCTGATTTCGAGTCGGACTCTCTTGAAGAGTGCCTGATTTATGTTCGAGATTGGCAGGCAAACTAACTGTTGCCCTTCTTGTTAAGATGAGAGATAATAGTCTCAACTTAACGAGAGGAGATAAAAGATGAGAAGAGCAATTCACGTATTTCATGTTAATCACGAATCTGAAGACGCTTCAGGTGAAAAACTGATGAAATCTGTTGTCAAATTGGCAAGACAGTTGGCTGAAGAACAAGCAATCAAAATGCCGAAACGTATCAGTATTAGTGGCAATCATTCGGGTTGGTGCTGTGTTACTTATACTAACAATAATGTAAAAGACGTTCTTATTCAAGCTCTAAAACAGTCAAAAGTGGAATTTGTTTTGGATCGAGATTATACGTTTGAATCATTTCAAACTCGTTTGTCTGAGCTAATGAAGAAAAACTAACTGTTGCCCTTCTTGTTAAGATGAGAGATAATAGTCTCATCTTAACGAGAGGAGATAAAAGATGAATAAACAAATCAAGTTTGTAAAATTTCCAACTGTATTATCTGACGAACAGTTGTTAGATTTGGAAGATCACGATTCTACTGACGGATATTCATGTCAGGACATGATTCTTCTGAATGAAGGTGTTTGGTTGGTTGATGGTCAGTTGTTCGAAACTAGATCGAAACATTACATTAGTTTGTATCATATTGTAAAGAAACGTTCTGAAGAATAAAAGTTGACAATCTTGTTAAGATGGGCGATAATAAGCTCATCTTAACGAGAGGAGAAACCAAATGGCGAATAAGTTAATAGTTAATGTACACAATCGTGTCTCACGTGACGATTGTGCATTTGACTCAAAACCAAAGATCGTGCATGAGTTTGATGTGCAGAGTGGGGACATACCTGCTGCTGTACAGGAGCTGATTGATAGTGATCAGTACGAATTTGATGACGAACTGGAACAAGGTGCAGATGGTGCGTATTATTCATCTAACTATGAAGGTGAACTACGCATACTCATCAGGTAATGTCATCTGTTGACATCCTCTCTAAGATGTTAGATAATGATCGCATCTTAGAGAGGAGATGAAACATGAACACACAAACCAAGCCATTATCACACAACAACATCGCTAACTCAGTATCACGTGTTTGGAAAAAGCGCATCCTGAACACTATTTTGAAGAACTGCAAAACAGCTGGTTACGACAGCATTGTAACTAACGACACGATCGTGATCGGTAACCTTGAGACCGATGAAGTCTACCTGAAAGCATTGCGTGGTCACGCAGGTTGGTTGGTGCGGTACAATACTGACCTGTTTCAGGATCACCCTTAACAGGACTGAATAGGATTAAAAAAGGGAGCACAGCTCCCTTTTACTTTTGGTATACCAGTACGGCGGAGTGCGAGAATCCGTGGCGCACGGTGACACGCAATATCTTGTTGCCTATCTTATAGGCACTACCACCATTCACGTTGAGTAGTTGTGCATTTACGTGCAGATGCTTTATGGTAGCATCCATGTACTGCGACGCCTATCGTGACTGGGAAAC
>OGVO01000201.1_pt1 | contig 11236 bp, 13 predicted proteins | sample 1575771 | NCBI WGS metagenome assembly OGVO01 (sample SAMN07581527, study PRJEB24739) | freshwater metagenome | place: Singapore | collected 2015-01 | reverse complement strand
GTTTCCCAGTCACGATAACGACTCCGTGAATCCCGGAATCAAATCGGCATTCGCCACGCCAGTTTTCTGTGCGACGTTGCGCACCTTCTGAAATGCTTCCTCGAACAACTTCACGCTGGGCGCGCCGGTCGAAAAGAATTTCGTGGCGCTCGGCCCCAGCAATTTGGTTGCGCCCTGCGCAAGCCACGAACCCTGTCGCACCGCTTTCATGGCAATCATGCCAGGCACAACGGCACCCAGCAAATCGCCAGCCATACCCAAACCCTGGCGATGCTCAACGAAGAAGCTGCCCAGCGTCGGCATGTTCTTCTGCAAATACTGCTCCATGTCTTGCTTGCCGATGATGCCGAACCATTCCATGAATGTATCGGCAGCGGCAAGCAATGTGCCTGGCACAGCCAGCGCAGCGGATTCGAGAAAGCCGCGCTTTGCATGTTTGAGCTGCTGCTCTTGTCCATCAAGCAAACGCAGACCGCCAATCGACTGGCCTTCCAGCGAAAGCGACGGACCCAACGGCAGCGGTGGAGCATCGGCAAGTGTGAGAGGCATGACGAGACCTTCTTATTTGAACATGTTGTCGAACATTTCGAATGCATCGGGACCAGACGATGGCGTCGCTTGTTGCCGAACACGTGCCGCATCTGCGGTTGTTCGAATAGGCGAATACATCTCTATGCCTCGACGCAAATTGCTCGGCAATTGTTCGCGATTGAATGCATCCAATTTTGTTTGCGCTTCATTGTAATCGCGCATAAGCGCACTGCGAAGCATGACATGTTGCTCGTTGTCAAACACCATCGCATTGAGCGCCGCTTTCAATTCCGGTCGAGGCCCTGAAGGCGAAAGCACACGATCGATTGTTGGCTTGATGGATTCCACAATCGATTGCGCAAACACCGATGGGTCAGCGCCGCGTCGCTGCAATTCTTCTGTCGCAGCAATCATGATATTCGCGGATGAAAACGCGCCATTCTCATCGGCAAGATTCACATCATGTGCACGCACGCGCGCAGCAAGGGTCGGCAATCCGGCTTTTTCCGCAGCTGTTGCGTACGTTTCGATGCCTACGTCTGCAAGAATCTCTTCGCCCATCACGCGCTTGAGCGTGTTGTCAACACCGGCAAGCCGCAGCGTATCTTCCGTTGTGCGCGTTTTGCCTGTGATGATGGAGTTCAGCAAGTCGCGTTGGCGCTGCGGGTCCAGATTGCCGAGCTTGCCATCGCGCACATCGGTGCTGCGGAGCTTGTTTGTCCAGTGCTGAATCGCGCGATTGTATCCCGGCGTATCTGTTGTTTCGCCAGCGGCGATTGAAGGCAACGCGATGTCCATGCCGGCTTCGCGCGACACGGTGCCCGCCGGCGAATTGTAAAACTCAACCGTTGCCGCCCGCCGCGCTGGATTCATGTGCGCAGTGCGATTGTCGATGATTTCCTTTGTCGCTTTCTGCATGATTGCATCGGCGCGGGCCCGCGCTTCATTGCGTACAGACGGCAATTGCGACTCATCAAGTGCCGTATCAACATCGCGCAACGCATCATTCAGTTGCGGCAACACAGAGTTGGGCAGATGTTTGTTTTTGCGAATCTCATCAAACTGCTCTTTCGTTGACATGCCTTCAACGCCGGCGATGCCAAGTGCGCGATTGATGGTTTTCGCAGATGCATCAAGCCCATCCTGTGCACGCTGCCCCTGCGCAGCCAAATCGCTCTGCTGCAACATGTCCTGGTTGCGCTTCACGAGCTCTTGCTGAATTTGCCCGGAGGGCACCTTGCCGAGTATTTCCTTGGTTTCCGGGTCAACGATTGTCACGATGCCATTGTCAGATGTCTCCAACATTTCACTCAAGCGGTCAGCAGGCGCTGTCGACACAAACAAATTCATGTTGGCAATCTGGTTCTCTTGCGCCTGCCGCTTATGCAATGCGCGCGCAGCAATGCGCGCTTCATCCTTGTCGTCAAGCGCTTTCAAATGCTCATCCGCTTGCACACGCGAAATCATCGGATGCCGCATTTCGCCCGATGCAATCTTCTTGATATCGGGCCGCTCCATATTGTCGAGCGTGTCCTGCGCCGCTGCCTGCCGCGAAGCAATCCGCAGATTGTTCACCGTCATCGTCTGCGTATCGTTGGCTTGCTTCTGCCGCTCAGCCCGCATGGGGTCGATTTGGTTTGCGGCAAGCCACTTGGGGTCTTGCAACTGCTCGCGCGTAGCGCTTTCCAACATGCGCTGCTGGTCCTGATGCCGCATCGCGCGCATCGAATAAACTTGCTGCTGCTCCGTGTACTTCCGGTCCTTGCGCAGTTCAATCTCTGTTCGCACATCGCCTGGCACAAGCCCGTGCTTCTTTTGCCACGCCGGGTCATTCAGCGTGTCAATCGAATCTGCTTGCTTGATTGCCAGCGCTTTCGCTTGCTCGGCCGTATTGATGGCCGTGGCTTTTGCCTGAATCTGGTCCGCATTCGCAGCCACATCGCCGCGCGCAATCGCGGCCCGCATCTTCGACTTGTTTGTCTCCGTTTGCAGCTTGTTGAGGTCAGCCTGCGTTTTGCCCCGCAGCATTTCGCCTTGCGAATCTTTGATTGCAAGCTCGGTCTGCTGCTGCTGCAAATGCTGATGCAGTTTGTCGCGCGAATACTCGGGCGAAAAGAAGCCCACCACGGGCTCGATTGCCCGCAGCAGCGGCGAGTCGCTAATCTCTGTGATGCGATTTGCAGTTCCCTGCATCTCCTTCAGGGTGACTTCCGTGTCAGAAAAAAGGCGCGCCTGCTCGCTGGCATACTGCTCATTTGTTTTGAGCGTCTGCTCCAGCAGCGCCATCTGCTCTTGCTCCGCCGTGCGTTCCGCCGCACGCGCATCGCTCTGCGATTGGCCAAGCGCCTGGATGTCTTCGACGAGCGAAGAAAGCGAAAGATCGCCGAAATCAATATCCATTGTTAATCCCCGGTAAACTGGGCCAGCGTATCCCAGATGTTCTTCTGACCTTCAGTTTCACCCACGTTGTGCTCGCGCACGATATCGTTGATGAGCGTATTGGTGATTTGCGTGCCACGTTCAGAGCTGGACGACTTGGCATTGGCACCACGAAGCACACCAACAAGCTGCGCAATCGCATTGGCGTCAGTCGCACCAGCAGCGCTCGATTGTGCAAAAGCTTCAATCGCTTGCTGATATTCCGCCGTCTGCAGATTGCGCGCTTTCATTTCCAAATCCGCGCCAAGGGCCGCAAGATTGGTTTGCAAATCCACCGTCGCTTCAGCTGTTGCACCTGCAACAAACGAATTCTTGGTGCTACCACCTGCGTCAGCTGCAAGCTGCGTGTTGAGCCGCTCGATTGTTTTCTGCCCGGCACGCTCAGCCTGCGCAAGCGCCAACGCATTTGCATCTTGCTGTTCACGATACGCATCATCAGCGCGTTGTTCCAACAATTTGCCAATGCGGTCAATGTCTTTTGCATTCGCGCCTTTGCCCATCTGCTGAGCAACAAGCGATTTCACAATTTGGTTTGCCGCAGCACGAATCGGCTTATCCAACAGCTGCGTATTGGATGTGCTGCGCTGATTCGTTCCAGTAGCTTCACGTTGCCGTGATGTACGTGTACCTTTGGAGCTTGAAACATTGCGGCCTTTGGAACCGCCGAAACTCACGCCAAGAATCGCATGAAAGCCGAAACGCTCGCGGAGCGACTTGTATTCCCCACGTGAATGATAAGCCATGTCACTTCTCCTGATGCAGCATTTGCTGCCGGTCGCGCTCGTATTTACGCGCCCATGCGATGGTGGAAATCAGTTGGTGTCGCCAGGCGTGGCAGCGTCCGTAGTTTTCGGCGACGGCGCCGGCGACGGCAGATAGAGAAATTCCTGGGGCGGCGTCAGCAGCGCTTCCGGAAATGGCGGGCACACGGTCGGCGGCGGCGGCGTTGTGCAGCTCGACAAAACCACGATTGATGCGGCAAGCAGCATCGGCTTCTTTGGTGATGTATACGGGAACCTGCTCCCGTACCACACGTGTGCGTTCCCGAGTGCCGGCCAGTTTGGTTTCCAATTCACGGGTACGAACTGCATTTTCTTGTCCTGCGCGCACGAGCGCGTCGATGTTCGCTTGTTGCTGCGCAGCCGCTAATCGCTGCTGCTGGCCTTCTTCCCAATCAACACCCGTTTTCAAGCCCCATGCGAACGCGCCGGCCGCCACAATTGCATACGCGACAAGTCGCGCAGCTAGCGGCCCGAGCGGTCCGGCAACAAGCATGTCACGAGTGCTCTTTGAGATATGCTTTCAGCAGCGGGCACCGATGACAGATTTCGTCTTTCTTGATTTCTTCGATTGAGCGTGGAGGTTGCGTGCGAGTTCGCAAAGTTTCCACGTTGCTCAGCAACGTTTTTTCAGCTTCGCCAACCATGTTTCGCAATTCTTCCGCCACGTCAATCAACTTTTGCCGCACATCACTCGTCGATGTTGCCTGCGTTTTGGAAAACATACCCATAGCAACCCCATTATTTACGTGTGTTCTCGAGGACCTGGCCCATAACCGAACGAAAACCCTCAAGCGCCTGGATGGCACCGGCCATTGCCTTGCGGTATTCGCTGTCATTCGTCTGCCGCTCCTTACGTTCCAGATACCACGCAAGCACGAACAAGCCAAGCGGTCCGTACATGGTGATAATTTCTTTGAAAAATGCTTCCGTCATTGATGCTCACCCCAACAACTCCCAGGCACGTTCGAAGACCGAATCCGGATAGGGATTCTGCCCGTTCTCGTGTAGCGTGATAGCTTTGCAGAGTTGAATCATCTCTGCTTTGTTCCGGGTTGAAAAGATAGCATCCTTGCTAACGCCGCAATAGCGAGCTACGTGGCTCACATATGCGCCCGTGTCGTTTTCGACAGGCGGCGCCCAGCGGTCGATGAGTGTTTCAATGGTTTGCGGGCCGTACTTGCGCTCATAGGTCTGCAAGCAACGCATCATGGCACGCACGCCGTGCTGCGGCGTCGTGAATGTTTCGAACGCAACATCATCTGGCAGATTCGGGCCATTGGCGTCACCCTCGCCCTGCCAATTGATATCGGTGCGCCGAAGGTTGCCCGGATTGTTGTTGCGAATGCCGCGCGGAAGTCCCATGATGAAGTCCTCGATTAATTTTCCAAATCAGCCCAGATGCCCGACTTGATATTGCCAGACGAGCCGTACCATGTTTGCGTATCAGAACCCTGGCCACGTTCAAGCGGCCAAACAACATTCAAACCCGCGCCAAATGTTTGATTGCGAACAGCGCGCGGGCATCCAACAACGGTACTGGAACCTGACGCAGGCATTTGAATCAGCGCACCATCACTTGTGCTCGGAGTTGCGATATCGTTGTTGACAGCGATGCTCACAAAGCAATTGCGAAACGTTGCTGTCGAATTGTCAAAGCAGCTCTGGTGTTCGATGTTGACACGGCAGCCACTGATGCCAAGCACAAATGAAAGCGAAGGTGTTGTAGCCCCATTAACAACGCGAAACGCCGCGGTACTGTAATTCCATGTGCCGCTGAATTGGTCCAGCATGTAGCGCGGCACACGATTGTATTGATTCCACAACCAACGACGGTCGAGGTCATCAACACAACCGCTTGCATCGCGATACGCTGTACCAAGATACAAGCGTGACGGGTCACCATTTTTGACCAGAATGCCATCTTGTGTCGTCAACGACGTTGCACGGGTTGTCGTATTGGTCCATGCAACAAATTCGAGCGTCGGCGTGTCGCTGTTGCTGTACAAAAAGATATCGAAAACTTTGTTGCTGCTGATAGCTGCGAATGAGCCGTTGATGCTGTCACCGATATCCAGCTGTTCCCATGCGGCAGCAACTGTGTTGTACACTGGTACACGACTGTGATTGATGGCAACCAAATACATGGTCGTTGTTGGCGATGACACATCCATCGAATAGCCAGTCTGGCTGTTGTTCAATGACAGCCGCGCACCCATCGTGCCGAAAATCGCTGCGTCATCAACGACAGATTGCACTTGTGTTAACAGCAGTGCTTGCGCAGCTGACATACGTCCGGGTGTTGACGATGTTGCATCGGCAACATTGTTCATGTCAGCGCGGGCCAATTCTGTACCGCCGGGCGTGACGCCGTCACCGATATGCAAACTCTTGCGTGTCGTGTTGACCATCAATTCGCCAATTTTGATAATGGTTCCCAGCACAACTGTTGCTGTTCCACGAAAAATTTGTACACGCTTTGCCATTAGAATAGCCGCCCTGCCGATGTGATAGTGTAGCGCAGATGTTTCAAGTGAAACGATTCACCAACTTCATCTGCATTGATTTTGAGATACAAATACATGCCACTCACGACACCCGCGTATTGCCGCGTTGCATCGGCGTCATCAATCAATGCGGGCTCCAGACGTTGCTCGAAATCATCGACGGTCCATGTCGAATAGCCATCAAGCGTACCGATGAATTCTGGATGATACTCAGACCCCGCGGATGCGGTTTGGCCCCAATCTTCCTCACCGGTTTCTGTATTCCAGTCTACAATGAGGTCCGATTGAAATGCGATGTAATCTTCTTCCGTGTCATTAATGTTGCCGGCGACCATGTCGATTTGCATGTACTGCAATTGGGTCAGCAAATCGGTGGCGACTTGGGGGTTTTCGGGCAGGCGAATGGGGCCGATGAGCAAGTAGGCGTCGAGCGATTCGTCGGCCCATGTCATGGTTGTGACGCCCATGCGGATGATGGCGGTGCGCGAATCGAACGCGGCGGTCATGATGTATGGGGCGGTGTCGCGCGTGCCTTCCTCAGCTTCGCTGACGCTTACAAGTGCTGAGGAATAAAACGTATCGACTTCGTAGGCGTTGTCCCACACGCCGGCTTGCGTAACAAATCGCATGTCTTGCGCGGTTGCGACGAAACATGTCGGCATGATGGACACGGCGCCGAGGCCGCTGTATTGCGCGGGCATATCATATGGAAACGGCATTTCGAATTGGAAATCCGTTTCGACAGGAAACACGCGCTCCGTGTCGCTAGCCTCAAATGTTGCAATCGACCCAAACGCATCGACTGTGCCATACATGAATTCTTCATCGAGCACGAATTCCACAAAACCCGTATGCGTGCGGTTGAGCACGCCCCAATCATCTGTGGTGGGATAATGCACAAACGTTTTTGTGTATGTTCCCGGCGGTCCATCTTGGCTGATGGACACGCTGAACCAGCCGCTGAGTGGCGAATTGTCCAACCGCACTGTCATCGATTCGCGAGTTGCGATATCAAGCGTCGGAAACAGCGTGCGGAAGAAATATTCGCTGGCAATTTGTTGCCACGGCACGGGCAATTCCCGGCCCGTTGTCTGAAACAAACCTTTCGGCGTCATGAACACATGCGATTCAGACGCTGCGCGCGCATCATCGACAAGCGACACAACTGCCCACGGATTGAGCACGCGATGCGCACGCGACAGCACGCGATGCCGAAATGGATTCGGCGTGTTTTCGCGAAGCTCGCTTTTCATGATGCCAACGCTGGTATAAATCAGCACACCATCAGCGTACGGCAGGCACATGACAGGCCGCGAGCGAGCACTCAGAATAGAAAGTGATTGAAAACCGGCGCCAGTCGTCGTGCTGGGTGCGAGCCCCGTGTCGCTACCGTCATCAATATCTGACCAAACAACGAAGTCTTCACCCACGATGAAGAGTCGGCCACCCGCTGTACAGATTGCGAGAGGTGTGTCCGGCAAATGGGCTGATACGAGTTGCTTGAATATTCCGGTAACGCTATCGAAGTAAACAATGCCAATCTCCTTGTTGCAGAAATAGATGACATCGCCGCACACTGCACGCGTCCACGGCCAAAATGCTGTTCGCGCAGCATGGCGATACACAGGTAACAGCGTTCGCATTGTATTATCCCATTTGGCAATGCAATTGCCCAGGAAATAGTACACGTCATCTTCTGTAATGTTCTTGAGTGACTGAACTCCCAGCGGTTCTTCAATGCGTTGATTGATGCGCCACTGTCGGCCAAAGCCGCTCACAGGTCCATCGACATCTACGAAGAAATTCTGCCCATCAGCACAATACAAATCGGGAAAGCGTTTGCGATCAACGCTCAATTGCAAGCCTTTGAAAACAGCTTGTTCGAGATGGTATTGTGCCATGGCAAATCAGCCCGACAGTCCGATGATTTCGTATTGCGCCTGAAACGATTGACCATTCGGCACAGTGACAGCAACAGTCAACGCACCAGAATACGAAAACAATTTTGTAGCAGCGCCGGCTACAGCGTCAGTCAAGAAAAGCCGCGTAAACGCTGCACTGAACGCCGCACCGGATGCGGTAAATGTTTCGGTTGTCGACCGCAATGCAGGAAATCCATTCACCGTTGTAAATGTCGGCCACCCCGCCGCGGATCGCGGGATTGCTTGACGTGCATAACCGCCAACACCCGCTGTCGGTTCAGTTGAAATATCTGCAATGCCATCGCCGGCCGCCGGCGTCTGGTTGCACATGCCAATGTAGTAGTTAGCGGCGCCCGCTACTACCGACACGTTTTGCAACCAGGATTTCATCATGTCTTCGAGGCCCTCATCTGTGATGAGGTTCGGCATGATGATATCGGGTTCGCCCATGTGATGATAGGGCGAAAGCACCAACGATGTTGGCCGCGGAAGCCAGATGTGATAACGCCCGTGCATTTTCATGATGATGCCTCAGAATGCGGTGATTTCGGTCCAATCGATTTGGATGGCGACGGTCCAAGTTCCCGTCGCGGGGACGGCCACGGAACGAATCACGAAGCCTTCGTTCTGCGCAAACAAGAGCGGATGCTGTCCGTCGCCAGTTTCTCCACGATACAAAATCGTGCCAGGCGCGAAGATCTCGCCGTTCAGTGCGCCGGTAATGGGTCCTGCGCCAGCAAGCGTCGCCATTGCTGCCGTTTCCAACGTCTTTGTGCCAGCACCCAGTGCCGCTGTCGTTGCAATCGCGATGTCACCCGCAGCCACCAACGAAGAACCCATCGATGTGCGTTTCTTGAGCAACGCGGCAGGCGTAATACGCGTTCCCAACGTACCCGCCGCCGTCCAAGCCGTCGCTTTGACGAGATCAATTTGCACCGGCACACCCGCCGCGAACATCGTCGTCGACACGGCAGCTGAAATCTTGACTTCATTGATGAGACACAGGCGCGTTGCATCCGACCAGCGGAATTGGAAAATCTCGCTGTTTGCGGCCAACGCAGCTGGCAATACACCACTGAAACCGCCGTAGGTGTAATGTCCCAATGCCCCGGAATCGAACGGCGACGCTTGAACTTTGAGTGCGCGGAACAGCGAGCCGGCAACATCTGCAACGACACCGCTAAAACCTTTGAATTGATATGCCATGCTAATTGCTCCAACGCCAAAAAACGTTCCATTGCCCGTCAATCATGTCGCCACCATCGTTTGGTGATGGCCGCACTTGATTGATACCTGTACCTGCACCTACACGCCTGTCGGCATCTGCCCAGCGTGAAGGACCAAATTCTGTTGTTTTGTGAATTGCGTGAATTGTGAAACCTGTTCCCGCAATAATATCTGTCACATGAATGCTCAGTTCAGCAAGCATATGTTCATCTGCAGTATGGTCCGATGAATCACCACGACAATCCAACCACGCTTCAACCAGGGATGTTGTAAGAATGCCGGCTTGTCCGGTAACAGCAACGCTTGCATCAGCTGCACCAGGAAATCCGCCAAAATCAATGACAGCAGTTCCCCACGTACCCACACCGGCGGAGCCGGGTGCACCATCAACACCATCGGCACCCGGCGTTCCGACACCCAAAACAGCGCCATTCGTGTCAAGCACTTTGAATCCGGTGCCTTCAACGTATTCGACTTTGTAGCCCGGCTGCAAAAGCCCGCGCCACAAAATGCGATCGGTGCCGCTGACATCGATTTTTATTGTGACGGTTGCATTGGCGGTGTCGCGGTTGAAAACGCTGACGTAATCGATGACGATGTAATGGCTTGCGGTTGGTGCGCCAACAAGGTCAACATCGGTTGTGTTGTTCGTGACAGCTTCATTGGCGCCAACAACGTAGGCAGCCGGCGATGCGATAAAATCGCGCCAGGTTGCAAAACAATCAAGCTGATTTGTCGTAACGGCACCCGACAAAACAACTTGAAGCTTCTTCGTTGTTGCGTTTAGCCCAATCATGAACCAAGTCCATAAATCATGGCTTCAACCATGGAAATTCCGCCACTGCCGGAGGCATTTGCTTTGGCCTGCCCAGGCGTAGAAAAATCCCACGTCACAGTTGCAGTATCGGTAACAACAAGCTCGGCAGACAATCCTGCATTGGCTGTGCGTACAAGATAATCGGCGGAAGCAGGAGCGCCGCTACCACTGCCAAGTGCATCGATGTATTCTTTGAGCGCGGCGAAATTCTCGATGAGCCACGCTTGAGTGTCATAATCGAGAACTTTTTCTGGCGGTGTTAAATCGAGCGTTTCGATTGCCATCACACACCATCGGTTGTGAGCGACCGTTCGGTCGATGTGAACATCGATTGCAGCTGCTTGTAAAGCGCGTATGTCGAAGACGACCGCGGGTCATCAACAACCTTGTACAGCTTCGCAAGCGCGCCTTCGACAATCACATCGAACCAGTTGAACAAAATCCAATTGCTGACAAGCAATCGCGCGGCGGCCTGTGTTTCCGCAGTTGTTGCTGTCAAATAGCTCCACGCATTTGTCTCATCATCAAACGATGCAACTTCGGTTCCCGACTCATAGTATTTGTACGCCGGGAAAAACTCGAAATATGCGATGTTGATGTCGGTTTCGTGGTGCCCCACGAACACGAACGATTCGCCGCTGGGATAGAAGTAATAGGGCTCGCGATTTTGGGCGCGGCCCGGCCCATCCAGCACCTTTGGATAAATCGTGTCACCGTTCTGCGCATACAGCTCGGGATACGAAACTGTCCAAAACCGCCGAAAATTTGTTGGAGGCGTCCAGATGTACGGATCAGCATCCGGCGTGATGGAATCTTCGATGAGGTCGCGCTTGTACAACCCCATCGTTTGCAGTTCCTGCAACGTCAGGCGAACATACGAACGAATATCCGCACGCCGGTCGGCGCGCCCCGAACGCGTCACACACGTGTCAACTAGCCGTTGGGACCTTGAGTCCTTAGTGGCGCAGCTAACGCGATAAGTTGACCGCCTGGGGAGTATCGTGACTGGGAAAC
>OGVO01000200.1_pt1 | contig 11243 bp, 15 predicted proteins | sample 1575771 | NCBI WGS metagenome assembly OGVO01 (sample SAMN07581527, study PRJEB24739) | freshwater metagenome | place: Singapore | collected 2015-01 | reverse complement strand
GTTTCCCAGTCACGATAGGCGATTTTGTGTTCTGTCATGCGACCAACAGGGTCGTCATGATCGTGAAATGCTAGGATAATAGGATTCTTTAAATAATTTTGTAATCCTGCTTCCCAAACACTTGGAGGCACTACGTCTCCTGCACGGTCTATGTCGTTGGTACTTGCGTAGCCTTCGATATAGATAGAATCAATTTGTTCATCGGCGCTTGGCAGCTCTTTGACTTTAAAAGCACTGTGTGTATACAATACTTTATTTTTATCCATTGGCTGTTCCAGTTATTCTTGTGGTGGCTTTTTAGGCGCTCCACCTTGTGAAGGGTTGACCGCTGACCCTGCAATGTTTTTAGGTTCCCTGACTTCATCCAGTCCTGGCAGTTTAGGGTAGCGTAGCTCTTCACGAGCTTCATTAGGAGTTATAATACCTGCATTTACAAGTGTGCTGTGGTAGCTGGCAATGTCTTTTAGTTCTGGCTGTAGTGCCGAAACGTTTGTGGTAATTGGGCTAATGTCGTAACCAAAGAATCGCTCAAGTGCACTTGTTAGTTTTAATATAATTGGTATAACAGTTTCTAAATAGAATAAGCGTAGGTTGGGCGATATATTTGCGTTATTTCCACCGTCTAGTAATATAGGTGGAACTCCTAAAGCTTTTAAGATTTTTGTGTCGTGGGTTTTAATTGAAGTATCAAAATCCATTTCACGAAAATTATCCACAATTGAACCGTATGGTTTTAGCCCACTATCTAGGATCATAGGCTTTTTAGCACCATTACGTGCGGAATACTTTTGCATCCAGTACTGAATTGTTTTATCCTTGGCAGCCTGCGACAGTGTATTTTCACTTGTAATAATAAGGCTGGACACAGCACCGTTTTCAAAGAACTGTTCTTGGAACTGCTGCATTTTGTACATGATTCTGATATTGCGATCAGCTGCACGCAGTCTGGAGTCGCCGCGGTATATACTACGCGAACTCAAGTCTTTGATGTGTATGATTTCTTGTGGCCTAAACTCTGTTATGTTGTTATAAGTATAACGATTTACAAAAGTTTTAGGGTCGGGTTCAATTGTCATGTTCACAGCAGGCAGGTGGTAAAGGTACACACCGTCGTAATATAAAAATACGTTGCCTTCTAAGATAAAGTCTGTGAAGATGTTTACCCTGAATTCTTGCGCTGACTGGTAAGGGTTTGGTGTGTAGTTAAGTAGCGTTGCTAGAGTTTTAACTTTGGTGCCTTTTACTACACCCTCACCTTTTTTATCTTTAATGTCAAAGTCTAGGCTCGCGCAGGCCGAGACTATCATGTTTACTCCACGATTTACTACTTCTAAACTTTCAAATGCTTGAAGGTAGGTAAGTTGCGTGGTGGTTGCTATGCTAGAGCCTTCATCCCAGGCGATTCGTTCTTGCGCGGGGTTCAGCTTGGTTTTTATCCACTCTAACCAATTAGCCATATTTTTTCCTTAATAGAACTTGCTAAATCCACCTGTAGCTTTGACGGCTTCACGGAAGCCCTCGCCGTTTTGGTGCTTTAGCTTTTGGCGCTCTATCCACGTGGCTTGCTTAGTCTCAGTACCTAGGGCCGGCTTTTTACCGTAAACACCATGTAATTGTACGTGGTGTTTATTGCACAACGTGTAGACGAGATCATATATCTCTCTGCGATGTGCCTCGATAAACTCGTCCCTAACTGCCAAGATGCCGTCGTCAGTGCTAATATCGTAGCCTTTTTGTTCTGACCAACGTTCTAATAACCTAGTAATAGAGTATACGTGATGTAATTCTAAGTCTTGCTGAGTTCCGCATATGTGGCAAGTGTCTAGCTTTTCATAAGCAGATTTTGCACGGTCGCGAACCCATTTGACAGGTATTCTTTTATTCTCCCCGGTATTTTTAGCCAACTGCGAGCCCTCTTATAAACTTAAAACCACTATAATTTTTAGTATTATAGCACTAACACACCAAAAAGTCAACAACAAATTTTTCCAAGCACATGGAAAAAACAAACTTGAATGTAATTCCAAACCGTGCTACAATGTTTATATTGTATAAGTATAGATGGCGTAGCGAACGGCATCAGCGATGTGCGAATACTTATCGTGCAGCGGCTTTTCTTGCTGTAGACCCTCGCGTTTGTCCCACTGATACTGGTCGAACATTTCTAAAACATGGCGACAACGTGGATCTACCAAGATGCGATCTTGCTGCACTAGGGTCTGTACGTAGGCAATTCCTGGTAACACATCTTTTTTAGCTTTTATAGTAGCAATGTCGTAAGTATAAGCCAAGTCACTAGCAAACTGAGCAGCAGCCGAATCAATAAAAACATCTTTTACGTCCCAACGATGCAGCAATTCCCAAAATCTCTCAGCGTGTTTGGCTGTGACCGCCTCAGACTCCAAGTAATCTTCTACAATCCAAAACTTGTTCAATTCTGGTATAAAGGCTATAACAACAAACGCCGTTGGATCGCGGTAGCCAGGGTCTAAGCCAGCTATAAATTCACAACGATACTCACCACTATCAAAGTCACGAACACATTCATCCCGCAATTCATAAATCTGACCCTCAAAGCTGGTAAAACTAGCCATGTATTCTTGCTCAAACTCAGCTTTTGACATAGAACGACGAGCTTCTTGTGCGTCCGACTCCAGCATACGTGGATTTTCCAAGTAGTCGGCCTGTAAACTAACCCACTCTGGATATTCACTTAAGAATCCACGGTTCCAAAATTTACTAAACCAGTTGTTTTTACCTCGAGGAGTGGAAATAAATATTGCTTTAGCACCTGGTCGGTCCAGTGTAGGTCGAAGAGACACGTTGAAAGCAGCTTCTCCGTCCTTACCCAGTGCTGCCTCGTCAAAAATAATTAGGTCATAGCTTCGTCCCACTGCTGAATCCACTGTGGATAAACTTCCCATTCGGATAGTGGAACCGTTTTCCAGCTCGATAATTTTGTCTTTTGCATTGTCTTTTGCTACCTCAAGATCAAAGTGTTTTATTAGGCCACGTTGTAGTTCAAAACTAATAGAACTCAAGGTGTAGTTTGGCGACATGATTAAAACATTGCAGCCTGGGATTAGTACCACTAGCTGACCAATTATATTGGCGATGTAAGTTTTGCCCAATCTACGGCTAAGTGCTGCACAGATGAATCTATACTTGGGATTGTTGACACTATTAATAAGTGCAATTTGGGGTCGATTAATAGTGTCTAATACAGGCACACCGCCAACAGTTAACAGTTTTAGGTAGTTTTTGATGGGCAGCTTAATAAATCGCTTATCGGCTGGAAATTCTTGTAATACATCTTGACTTACGTCCGGTCTACTCACTACCAGCATTTATAATCCTTTCCAGCAAATTGCCGTAGTTGCTACCACCACTTTGATCGTTGATTTGTACATTAACTTGATTTTTAAAGTGCGCTCCTCGCAGCTTTTCAAGCTGAATTTGCTTGTCCATGTACTCCATGGACATTTTATGTGAAAGGGCTAAGATTTCAATAATGTCTTTGTTGGAGCCAATACCAGCTTCATCCAGCTCTTGAAACTTTTGGCGTATGATAGCATCCATGGCCTCGCGCATTTTGTGGCGGTTGTTGAAACCCATGTCAAAGAAAACATTGTCTAGGTAAGCCTTGACCTCGCGGCGTTCTAAGACTTCGACAACCTGTTCAACGGGGATTTGAAGATCCTGGGCGACTTTGGCGATGTTTTGTAGCTGCAGGTAACAATTGGCTACTTCTAAGGCTTCAGGTGAAATTTGTAAACCTTCGGCAGGGTGGCGGGTAGGTAGTTGTGCACTCATAATTTGGTAGAAATAGTCATAATTTAGTGAGTATAACACATGTGTGAAATTTTTGCAATACAAAAATTTTTGGTGGTGGTTTGTGCGGTTTGTTAAGTCTTTAGCACCTAAAGTTATACTGAATTTTACCTAAAGTTACGTTAATTCTAGCACCTAAAGTTATAGCCAATTTTATCTTGAAGTACGCTTGTGGGTGGGCCCCTAGGCGTGTGAATTTATTATTGTCTCACAACCGCCCTGTCTGTGTCAAATTGATTTTTTCTACTAACTTCCCACAGCCAATAGGCACCGCCTATTGGCGCCGATTATACTCCAACCACCACCATTTGTCAATAGGGGTTTCCCCTAGTACGATCGGCTTGCACAATCCTGTGAAGCGTGTATAATTCTGTATATGGACGCTACGTTGAATCTTAAATCTCAAACCCGCTTGGAGGCTGGTATGGACACCCTTTCGCTTGGAACTCATGACGACGTGACTCTGTGGGCTACCGCTGAGTTCGGTGGCAAGCGTTGCACGACGTACTACTACGGTGCGGAACGTGCCGCTACCATCGTCCGTTATCAGCAGCATAACGGGTATCTTGTCAAGTTCGACGAGCCGGTGATGATCGGCCTGCTGACGCAACGGCCCGTGGCGTCGTCTTGGGTCGCAGACGTGACCCTGCTGTAACACAATCTAAACCGGGGCGCAAGCCCCACTCTACTGGAGGTTAGCAAAATGGAAATGGATCTGGTGGACCAAATGCACTGGGAGGACTTGGTGGAATGGGTTTCGCTGGAGGATGCCGGACTGGAAAATCCTTATGAGGATGATACGGTTCCGGGAGAACTCTGGCATCACTACTTCAAAGACGGGTCCGGGCTAGCATAAACTTGGCCGGGGCGCAAGCCCCCAGACTAGCGGTGTTGCGTTTTCGCAACACCGCTGGCGCCGATTATACACTGTATAATCGGGCCGTGTCAAGCGTTTTCGTCATTGTATTTTTCTATAAACAGACCAATGGTAATAGATTTAGGCTATTGTGGGCGCCAAAATTTTACCACAAAATTTTGGGCCGTGTCAAGGGGTCACGGCCATTGTATTTTGCTATAGCAAAATGCCCGCCCATAGGCAAAGCCTATGGGCGCCGATATTATACTCCATTATCCTTTACTTGTCAATAGGGATTTTCCCTAGGGCGCACAACCTGATTCTATGCTACTATATGCACATGGACAAACAAACACTTCAAAAAATCGCCGCGCGGGCAGTCGCGCGCGCGTGGGACAGGCTCGCCCTGCGCTGGCCCGCTACCAAACTGGGAACCGTTCCCCAAATTGAAATCAATGGTAGGCTGAAAACGACTGCTGGCCGTGCGTGGCTTGAAACCGGAAAGATTGACATTAGCAAAACGCTAATGATTGATTTCACGCGGCAGATTATCACGGAAACGATTCCGCATGAATGCGCACATATTGCGGCCTACAGGATTTTCGGGTATGGCGTTAAACGCGGAGAATCTCACGGGAAACCGTGGGCAATGATGATGCAGGATCTCGGACTGCCTGCGGAAATCTACCACGATATGATCGAAAAGCGCGTTGTTAAACAAATGGCAAGGAAAAACAAATGCTGAAACCAAGAAATCGGGCTATTATGAAAACTCTGCACGGGCCTAAGCCCGCAGAGCGTAGAACTGTGCATGGCATGATTATTAACGGAAAGTTTGTCCGGGTTGAAGGATCGATGTCGAAAACTCGGTCAGGTTGTAAATACCGTGCTTTGCTCAGAATTTGGCGATATTTGGCAAGGGGAAAATAATGCTCAAAATGGAAATCATGGAAATCCTGCGGAACGCGGATCTCACGATGAATCAACAGGCGGATATGCTTGCGGAAATGGTCCGTAAACGCGGAGAATTCGCGCTTGATTACGCCAGCAAAAATGCTCGGCGTCAATTGGAAATCCACAAACAATTGTTCGAGGCCGAACGTGAAATGATTGTCGATAATGCATATAGTCGCGGTTTTGACGACGGTTTTGCGGCCGGCCGTGGCTGGGGTACTCTGGGAATTGACGACGATACCGGGTTTGTGAAGTAAGCTAGAGCAATAGGCTTAGCCTATTGCTGGCAATCTAGCAATAGGCTTGGCCTATTGCTGGCGCCAAAATTATAACACATAATTTTGGGCCGTGTCAACAGCTTTCGCAAAAATACCACTAGGGGATTTCCCTAGGTGGTGTGAGCATATACCCAGCTATTTTATGGTATCATTTGCTTATGGTAACTTTATTGTGAGGTTGATATGGTTGAGATGATTCTGAGCGTCGTGCTCGACGTTGCCGAGACTATGGGCGGATCGGGCAGCATCGGCCCGCTCACGCAAAACGGCCCACAAGCCGTTTATGTGGAATTCACTTCCGCAAAACGGGCTAATCGCTGGATTGATTATGTTACCGGATCGTATGGTAACGTGAAATTCACGCGGGATTATAATTTCATCATTCTGTGGATTGAATAACATGGAAAAGATTATCGGTTATGCCCTTGCATTTTGCGCGGGATTTTGTTTTGCTGTTATCGCCTATGGGGTTTAACGTGATGCAATGGCTGAAATGGAAAGGCACAATTGCCAGCATTATCGGATCGTTTACCGTGGCATTCGGCTATATGCTTGCCGGATACTCGCTGTTTATGGTAGGTTCGATTTCGTGGCTTGTGGTAGCCTATATTTCCCGTGATAAACCGCTAGCGGTTTTGAACGGATTTTTCTTCGCTGCTAATATCGTGGGGTTTTGCCGTGCAATCTAAGCGAATCTATACCGTTATCGGCGGAAAATACGTTTTAGACGTTCCCGCTAATGAGGCAAGATTTTGGGCCGCATTAGCTGAACGATGGAAATGCCCTTATAAGGTTTATTCGGATCGCATTATGGCAAATTATTTTCCGCAATGCACATTGAAGCCGGATGATATTCCGTGATAATAAGGGCCGAAAGGCCCTTATTATTTTTCCACCGGCTCAGAATGCGAATAGGAATGATTCGCATTTCGGGGCGCCGATTTTAATGGTAAAATCGCGGCCGTGTCAAGGGGTTTTTTCATGATATTTTTCTATCGGTGGCTCGGTGTCGATAGGTTTCAACTATTTGCGCACTTAGCTAAATACGTACATACGTATTTGCGCAAACACTTAAATAGATTTTTGCTATTGCGAATGGATTCTCAATAGGTTTCAACTATTTGCGTACATACGTAAATGCGTACATACGTAAATAGCTATTTGCGTATATGCGCAAATAGCCACATACGCAAACGGGGTTGGCGCTGCGCGCCAGTGCAAAAGCTAGTGTAAATTCTTGCATGTGCCGCGCGCCAGTGCAAAAGCGAGTGCAAATTCTTGAAGGTGTCCGCGCCCATTATATAGTGCCAAACCTCTTTGTGTCAAGTAAATTTTTTCACAACTTCAACCACAAAAAATTTTCAAAAACAATTTTTCACTTGCCTGCGGTTCCCTAACACTGTATAATATTTATATTGTGTGGGCAGGAAACCGAAACGAAAACACAAGACACCGAACTATCCAAAAATGTCTAAGCTATCAACATAGCTTAGAAATTCTCACTTGATCGACAACCTGAAACGCTGTATAATTATTATATTGAGTCGGCGGGCAAGGCAAATGAAAAGCAACCGAGACCCTGAAAAATTCTCTGTTGACCGAGCAACCCAGACTTGATATAATATTATTTCTTGATCGCACTCTAACCCGAAAGGAATAGCAATGGCTGAAATCAAAACCAACTACACCGAAGCGCAGACCCAAACCATCGTTGAAATGTACCAGCAAGGCGTGGATGTGGAAACCATCGCCGCTGAGATGGGCAAAACCGCGCGTAGCATCATCGCCAAACTGTCTCGCGAAGGCGTGTACAAGTCCAAAGCCAAAGTGGCTGGTGAAAAACGCCTGACCAAAACCGAGATGCTCAACCAAATCGAGCAGCTGGTTGGCTTGGATCAAGGTCACCTGAGCTCGCTGGAAAAAGGTGCTCACAACGACCTTAGCTTCCTGCTCAAGCAACTGATTCGCATGCGTGCGCGTATGGACGAGCTGGAGTTCCACCAGGTCGACTAAGTGCTAGGGGCTGCGGGGTTCGAAAATTTCAACTTGAACTCTGCAGCCCACTCCTGTATAATATTATTATTGTGTAAGCAATAACCTTTGCATAGCTAATCCGCCACTTGCTGGTGGTAGTGCCAATGCAGACTGTTAGTTCTACGTTGCTGGTGTTCGATTATGGGTGGCAAGTAAGGCAAGAGCAGCAACTCTATACCTGAACGTTACAGCCCATAAAGGCCCAGACCTGAACCTAACACTCCGGCAACGGCGCGTGGGTTGGCTGTGCAAAGGTAAACAGGGTTGGAGCCCAATAAGAACTCCGATAAGTTTTTAATGTGTGGTAAACATTGCCTATCCACACGCCTTAACCCACTGATGAGCTGGTGCAATTCCAGCGAAACTCAAACCGCCACAGCAGGTCGCTGATGTATACCAGAATACATCACACTGCTACGGTTTAGGGTCTGGGTACGGGCTGATTCTACCTTCTGGTATGGCAGCCACCTCCACGGTGTTAGCGGAACTAACAACTTAATTGCTGATAAAATTACCCGATCAGCAGCCGCAACTAGTCTAAATTTATTGGTCTAGTTTTAAACACTAGTCTGTTTTTAGACAAGTCTTCTACCGACAAGACTCTAAAAGCTCGGTCGCTGTAATAGTACTCGCTGGCGTTAAAAGCGTACGATACTAGTCTAGCATGCTCTGACTTAAAATGATAAGCATGGGTAGGTAGCAGTACCACCAGCCACAATACAAACGGTACTAGATTGCTGTATCTCAAACAGCAAAGTCCAGGCGACTTAAAACACCTCGACGGGTGGCACCGGCTGTCGTTAAACTAGTGCTAAAAAGCCATGATGTAATTTAAGCATCCCAGTCTCTGGGTGTGTGGGTAGACGAAATCCCACTGGCTAAAGCCGTCGTCTAATTGACAGGATTTCAGGGAGACTTGAAGATGCGGGTTTGAATCCCGTCGGCTTATTAAAAACTCGTACGGTTCAAAAGCCCCTATAGTGCGCACTATAGGGGCTTTTGTTTTGCCCGTTACACGTAGCACACTAATTTTAAGTGCTTTGCGCCCATTATACAGTGGGTAACCTATTCTTGTCAAGTAAATTTTTACCAAGGCTGCCCAACATCGCCAAATGCCGGTGTAAACACCCGAAACGGGCGTTTTTTGACTTAATCGAAGATAATTTAGGCATTTTGGGGCTGTTGGTGGCAAATTTGGGCTGTTTTAGGAGATTTTTTGGGATTTTGTGAGACGGGCACCCAAATTCGGGTTCTGGAACCGGGGATTGGTGCAGTTTAGGGTAAATTTTTTGTGGTCTGTGGCACCCAAACCTGTAAACAGGTTTGAAAATTTTAACTTGAACTGCGAAAAAAGCAGTTTGAAACCCAGTTTTTCTTGAACCAAAACAAAAAAGCCGCTATGGTCTAACCATAGCGGCTTTGTTTTATCTTGTTAAGAGTTGCAAGATTCGTTCTGCTGTAGCTTCAATTTCATCCATGGTTTGGTACCACTGGTCATCAACTTCTTGGTATGCTTTGTCCATACCAGCTACTTTGTCACGAGCCCACGACTGACCAGGATCTCCACCCCATAGTGCCCAAGCAATGCGTCCGGCACTAGGATAACCCTCCTCACCTGGACTGAAACCTTGTCCTTGCTTGTCTACTTCGTGCCGACTAAAGTAGCTGTGCATTCGCTTTACTGTTGAAGCCGACAAGTTCTCGCGGTTGACCAGTTGGTTGGCTCTGGTAACCCCAACTTGAGTACCACCACGATTGTACTCTTCTCGCCACTTTAAGCCACGTTCGGCTTCTTTGGCCATGGCTTCTGTGGGTTTATAAGTTGTTGCCATCATCAATCCTTTTTAAGTGCGTCTTCAATAAGCTTGAGCACGTGTTTGTTTGCTTTTTCTAAGGACTCTAAAATATCCACGCTGCAGTTTAGCAATTCTGCAATGCGTTGAATATACTCTTCTTTTTTAATTGGTAACTCACCACGCTTGTTGCGATATTCTTTTTTCTTGTAGATGCCTAAGGCACTCAGCTTGGCAATTACCGAACGCTCAGGTACTTGTAGCTGCTCTGCAATTTCCTTAGTATCGGTCCCGGAGTTGTAGAGCTCTGTGAGCTGGTCGGTCATTTCTTTGGTATATTTCATTATACGTCCCAAGGAATTCCGTCATACTTATCGGCAACGGGTTCTGGTGCTTTGTAAGCACGTTTCCCGCCCCACTTAATTTTAGGGTCTAGTTTAAAGTTGCTTTGCCACGGCGAGTCTTTGAGCTCGGGAACGTCGCTTGTGGTTAGTGGATCTGGAAAGCTGTCCACATCTTCAACGCTACAAATACCCATGTTGTGCCGAATTGTGGGGTGGTAAACCCACACTTGGCAAAGCATGAGCTTAAGCAGTCTTGGCAGACGTTTAAACTCCAAGTCCTTGGCAACTGCAATGCTGTACATGCTAGTAAAAGGTACGTCTTTTACGTTGGCGTCGTCTCGGATATCTAGTAGGGTTTGCTTATCCCACTTCTTCAAAATCTCGCGGTGCTCAGAGCTTTCAATAAATGGAATAAGCTGAGCAATTCCTTCGTCTACTAGATAGACCATATTTTCATCGGACCAGTCCCACTCTGAGTAGTGGACACTTCTAAACTCTTTAAATGCACTAAGAATTAGTGGCACATTTGCAGCATAACGCAAACCTTCTTTTGTTTGCTTTTGCGACGTAGCATTAAGGATATCGCCGCGAGGGTAGTGAACTAGAATACGAAACATACCTTTCAAAATTTCTTCAGGTACTGGTGTGCCTTCGTAAAGTAGCTTTTCCTCACGGCAAAGCGCAATGTTATCACGAATAAAATTAGTTGGGCTGTAAAGTCCAGTTTCTTCGTCTTTGCGAAGCCTTAGGCTACTACCAAAAAAGCTCATAAGCTGAGGCAATAGCCAAACAGCTTTACGTCTAAATTCTTGTAGCGTGTCTTTTGTTGGTTTGTTTTCTTTATCTGCAAATTCACTAAAGTCAAAGTTATAAAGAGTGTTCTTTTTGTCCTGATTAAAACGCATTTGTGTTCCTGATTAAATTAAAGGCGCTTCGAGGGGTGGCCTTATCGACCCTAAACTGCAATAATCTACCCTAAACTGAATTAGCTGCCAGTAGTTGACCCTAAACTGCTGCATACCGCAAAAAATCTTCTTAGCTGACCCTAAACTGCAATAATCGACCTAAGCCGCTAGAATAAAAAGAAGCCGTTTCTAGCGTTGTGGGCCGATTTAGAGTGGGGCGGACACATCAAATTTTAATACTTTTTGCT
>OGVO01000199.1_pt1 | contig 11261 bp, 19 predicted proteins | sample 1575771 | NCBI WGS metagenome assembly OGVO01 (sample SAMN07581527, study PRJEB24739) | freshwater metagenome | place: Singapore | collected 2015-01 | reverse complement strand
CGTGTGCTCTTCCGATCTGTTTCCCAGTCACGATAAGAAGTAAGTTCCGATCGAGAAACTGATCGCTCGAGTCAAGTATCAGAAGGAAAGCGCTGAGTACAAGCTGACGTCAGTTGATCCTGCGGCGATCGTGGGTGCTACTGAGGTGTATCTCTTCAACACGAAGTATCGTCATCTGATTCAGTTGGTCGCTGCTTCTGTCGATGGGTTCTCCATCAAGGGAACGACTGTGACGAACATGCGAGAAGAGTCCTCGTGGAAGAAGACTCTGCGTAAACCCGAAGATGTTCTGAAGGAGATCGGTGGTACCACCAAGGCTCGAGCCTCGAAGTTGTTCCTCGACCTGAAGACGAAGGCTTCGCCTGCGAATGGCCGACTCAACGAAGAGACAATTATTCTGAAAGTCTACCGTTGACATTCACTTCGACTGATATATAATCTATATAGTCAAAATAGGAGTACAACATGGCCATCTTGGTAGACCTCAACCAAGTGATGATCGCTAACCTCATGATGCAGATTGGCAATCATCACAACGCCGAAGTCGACGAAAATATGATTCGTCACATGGTTCTCAACTCGATTCGCTTCAACCGTATGAAGTTCAAAGAAGAGTTCGGTGAACTGATCATCTGCGCTGACGACAAGAACTACTGGCGTCGGTCGCAATTCCCATACTACAAAGCATCTCGTCGTAAGAACCGCGAGGAGTCTGAGCTCGACTGGACTGCGATCTTCGCGTCTCTCAACAAGATCCGTGAAGAACTCAAGACGGTTTTCCCGTACAAAGTGATTCAGATCGACTCGTGTGAAGCAGACGACATCATCGGTACGATCATTCATCAAGAAGGTCGTGAGCTCAACACTGGTGAGAAGTTCCTCATCCTCACGGGCGACAAAGACTACATCCAGCTTCACAAGTACGCCAACGTCAAGCAGTACAACCCTGTGATGAAGAAGTGGGTGACTCACTCGAACCCTGAGCAGTATCTGTTCGAGCACATCGTCAAAGGTGACGCCGGTGACGGTATCCCCAACATCTTGTCGCCTGACAACTCGTTTGTCATGAACATTCGCCAGAAGCCTGTCACCAAGAAGCGTCTGGAAGAATGGATCGATATAAATAAGATGAGTTCCGAAGTAAAGCGTAACTACGCTCGCAACCAATCGCTCATCGACCTTTCCCAAGTTCCTGCACATCTCAAAGAACGTATTCTCGAGGAGTATGCTCGGGAAAATACGAAGGATCGCTCGCAGCTTCTGAACTTCTTCATCAAAAATCGTCTTAAACTGCTCACGGAGTCTCTGAACGAGTTCTAAGTGAGCTCAACCGGAGAACAATGTTGCCAACATTTTCATTATCTGAGATTGTGAACAAAGCAGCGGGCCTGCCAACACGTGAAGAGAAGATCAACTTTCTCAAACAGAACAACCATCAATCACTTCGCACTCTCATGACGGTGATGTTCGACAAAGAAAATTTCAAGTGGAACATCCCGTCTGACAGTATCCCTCCTTACACTCCATCGCCACATGTCGAATCACATGGTATGTTGTATCGCCAGACGCGTAAGCTTCGATACTTCATCAAGGGATACGATGGTGATGGTCTTAGCCAGTACAGACGTGAGTTCCTTTTCATTGAGTTACTCGAGAGCATCGACAAAGATGACGCCAAGCTCATGGAACGCGTTCTACTTCAAGATCCACCCGAAGGACTCACCGCAGACGTTATCAACGAAGGCCTAGGACTGAATGTTCCAGTGCCGACTACCCAACCGAAGAAAAGAGGACGACCGCCAAAAAATGGCTAAGAAGCAGAAGAAGTTCAGAGACTGGCAAGACGACGAGTGGGGATCGTCTGATCACTCTAAGAAAGATGGTAAACGCTATAATGCGAAGAAAGAGTTTGTGAAGCAGCAACGTGAACAGAAGTCACAACGGAAAAATAGTTTCTTCGAACATGACAAGTAGCCATTGACATTCTTCTGCGATTGATTATATTGATCATGTATAGAAAGGCTACATCATGAACCTACGTGAAAAACTCATCCTAGTCGACGCAGATGGCGTTCTGCTCGACTGGTTTCATTCCTTCGCCGAGTGGATGAAGTTCCACGGGTATCCCATCGTCAAGAACGATGAGTACAAGATCGAAGAGACCTTCAACATCCCGAAAGAAAAAGCCAAAGCTCTCGCTCGTCACTTCAACGAGAGTGCTCGAATCGAGTTCCTTCCTCCTTTCCGTGATGCAATCAAGTACGTACGGAAGCTTCACGAAGAGCACGGGTATGTGTTCCACTGTATCACTTCGCTGAGTACTGATCCCTATGCCGGAGATCTTCGCCGGAAGAACATTCGTCGACTCTTCGGTGAGACTGCCTTCGAGAAGATCATCTGCCTCGACACTGGCGCTGACAAGGATGAAGCCCTTGCTGAGTACAAGGACACTGGATGTGTCTGGGTCGAGGACAAAGCAGAGAACGCGCTTGCCGGTCTGAATGCTGGTTTGACTCCCTTCCTCCTCGAACATGGCCACAACAAAGGTATGCACCATCCCGACATTCATCGGGTACAAAATTGGCGCCACATCTACGAGCTCATCACGTAACAGATAAATAGTTATGTGGTAGTGAACAGGGTCCCTATCACAGGGACCCTTTTATTTTATCGGAGTACCAATATGCCCATGTACACTTTCACCAACACTGAGACAGAAGAAGTCTTCACTGAGATGATGACGATCAGTGCACGTGACGAGTTCTTAACTAACAATCCTCACATCAAGCAAAACCTCGCGACACCGGGATTCGCTGACCCCGTGCGCCTTGGTGTGCGCAAGATCGATCGAAGCTTTAACGACGTCCTTCTCAAAGCTAAGTCTGCGCATAAAGGCTCGAATGTGAATACACTTTAATACAAGGACCAATAATGCCTCTGCACCAACAACAAAGACTGACGAAGAAGCAGAAACGAGTACAACGTCAACAAGGAGATGATTCAGAGAATCCACGCCAGCAGTTCACTATGAATAGTGACGTACGCCCAATGACGGACAATCAGCGAGTGGCGTTTGAGTTCTGGGATGATGGATACAACCTAATGCTTCACGGTATCGCTGGTACCGGTAAGACTTTCCTTGGACTATACTTCGCGCTGAAGGAAGTGGTCAAACCAAACTCTCAGTACAAGAAGGTTTACATCGTTCGCTCAACAGTCTCGACTCGAGATCAGGGCTTTCTTCCTGGGTCTCTGAAAGAGAAGGCGAAAGTCTTCGAGTCACCATATGTCCCCATCTGCACAAAGTTGTTCGGACGCGGAGATGCTTATGAGATTCTCAAGGGCAAAGGTCATGTCGAGTTCATCACGACATCGTATCTTCGCGGCGAGACCTTCGACGACTGCATCCTACTCGTCGACGAAGTTCAGAACATGGGCGATGGTGAACTACACACAGTCATGACTCGTGTCGGTGAGAATTGCCGAATCATCTTCTGTGGTGACGTCAAACAGGACGACTTGACTTCTGAACGCAAGAAGGAGTTGTCTGGCCTTCGTGACTTCATGAAGATCATCCACAAAATGAAAGAGTTCGAGTTCGTCGACTTCCAAGTAGAAGACATCGTCCGCTCGAAACTAGTGAAGTCCTACATCATCGAAAGAGATAGGCTAGGACTATAAATATGGCTGAATTCGCTGGTATATCGACAATCAGAGAAGATGAAGAAGGCGAACTCTACGTAGAACTCAACCCAGCCCTACTCAAACAGATGGGCTGGGATGATCAAACACTTCTTGAGTGGGAGATCATTGGCAACATGGCGGTCATAAGGAAGAAAGAAGATGCCTGGCATAGTTCGTGAGCAAGATACTCACATCGGTCATGCTTCGCCGTGTGACCCTTTCCACCAGACACAATACGTAGCAGCACTTAACACGACTGTCTATGTGAATGGCCGTCTTGCTATCGTGAAGGGTGACAAGACTGGATGCAACGATCCTGCCGTAGGAGGATCTTCTTCTGTGTTCATCGCTGGTATCGGTGTACACATGAAGGGTGACGCCACGGGTGGACACCCTGCCGACAGCTGCGGACTAAACTGGTTTCCAAATGCATCCGAGTCTGCATCTGAGGACGTGTTCGCGATATGAATCCAACAACTTATCTTGAGTGCTTGGGGTTGATTGAGTCATCTGTGACGACTCAAGATAAGTTGTACTACATCTCTCTTTTGCCGAGTCTTCGCATTGGTAACCCATTGTACAAAGAAGGTCTCGAGCTCCTTGCGAAGGAAACGGATCAGACTGTAATCGATGCACTGAGCGCTGAGATCTATCAGTTCCTCGTAACACTAACGCCTGAAGAACGTGACGTCTTTAACTATGTCTCTGATGGTTACATCGACAGCAACCCAGGCATAGTTGGAAATGCGTTCTCGAGCTATGTTGGAATCTACATCAACCAACAAGGTGAATACACATGACACTCACGTTAAGAAGCACTAAGGGAAGTGCACTTACATACACTGAGCTAGACAACAACTTCCTGCACCTACAATCAGCATTCGGGTTGCCGCCATGGTCTGTTACCTCTAACACCGCGGCATTAACATTTAGCTACTCAAACACTGAAGTAGCTACGATGACGTCGAATGGTCACATCACAGTGTCAGAAGTGAGCGGTGATGCGTTTATCAGTCAAGACACTATTCGCGCACCTTTCTTTGCTAACAGTGCTGCAATATCCGGATCTTCGTACGTACCGCTGACGAAGCTTCGAGTGAATGGTGCAGCGAACACTAAAACTATTTCTGTTGGTGGTCTACATAACGTCGACAATACGATTGAAGCGGTGATTCATACGATTGATGATGGTGATGGGAATAACCGTATATGGCGCTTCCAACCGACAGGTGACTTCGTTTCACCCGGAAATGTCACCGCATATTCAGACATTCGACTCAAGGATAACATTCAAACCATTGAGAACGCTCTCGATAAAGTCTCGAACATGAGAGGTGTTACGTTCGATATGAATGGCAAACGTAGTGCTGGGGTTATTGCTCAAGAACTACGTGAAGTGATGCCAGAACCTGTGAATGATGGCGAGTATCTATCTGTTGCGTATGGAAACCTTGTGAGTGTACTCATCGAAGCAATCAAGGAACTTAGAGCAGAGATCGATGAACTGAAAAGAGGTGAGTGATGACGCTTCCTTCTTCCGGTCCTATCTCAATTGGTGACATCAACGTTGAACTCAATTATCCCGTAGATCGCACGACAAGCCTAGACGAAGAATACGTTCGTCGACTGCTTGGTATATACCCGACGGGAACTCCTAGTCTTCAGCTTGCGTACGGAAAACAGATTGGTGGATCTGCAACATATACCACACCCGGCACATATACATTTAACGTTCCGTTATACAACACGATAACCGTTACGGTAAACGGTGCGGGTGGAGGTGGAGGTGGTGCTTCTGGAAGAAGCCAAGCAGCAAACGAACAACAAACTGTTACGTATCCTGCAGGCAGCAACGGTACATCTGGTACTGCGAGCAGATTTGACACTACAACGCCACTTGTAGGAAATGGTGGCGCAGGTGGTTCTGGTGCGTCAGGTGCGTCAGGTACTGCTGCGGCGGGTGACCCAGGAACTGCTACAGGCGGGTCTACGAATACGACTGGCGGAGGTAGTAATGGCGGAGCTGGTGGTAATGGTACGTACCGAAACGGTGGTCCGGGTGGAGACGGTGGCCGAGCAGTTCGAACATTTACGAGAGATGTCGCTGGATCGCCTATCGTAGGTGGTACTGTTACGGTGGTAGTTGGTACACGAGGATCAGGTGGTGCCGGCGGTGTAGGTAACACTTATACCGGCCCGAGTGGTGCAAATGGTACACACGGAACTGTTACAATTACATGGAGTTAAAATGAAATATTACCTAAAGATCAAAAATAACACTCGGATCCTGAACCCAGGAGACTTTTTTGTAGGTGCTGATGGATTCAATCACACTTATACAGAGATCATTGGACTCAGCCCTTCTGATCGATCTGCGATAGGTGTCTACGAACTAGACGAGTCATCAATTGATTATGAAGCGGTGTATAATCCAACTAACGTTAAGCTAAGAGAACTCGAAGAAGCTAAGACGCTGAGAATGCTTCGTCACTTCTACTTCAGAGGTGACTACTACGCGGCAACAATTCGTGATCTTTCAACAATCAGCATATTAGTCATGATGGCTTCGCAGAATCAAAAGGGTGGCGTTGACGATATTGGAAACCTTATGTGGTTCAATCCAAATGTACCATTTTTCTGGCACACTGCCGATGGTCATATACGAAACATGGACATCCCAACGCTAAAAGACTTTGCAAAGTCTATGACGGAATACATCATGACGTGTAACATCTGCGCGATCATCTTAAAGCATCATATCGTGAATGGTGATGATGTTGACATCATGGCACCAGAGCACTGGCCTGACTTTGCAAAGAACAACACTGAGAACTATGAATTCTTTGCTTCACGCCTTGTTAATACTAAGTATGGTGATGGTACTGCGGTTGATGATTCCTATCAAGCACAACTTGATGCTATTGCGAGTATGATCGAATGATTGAAATAAATTGTGAACCAGATAAGCGTGTCACTGATCTTTTAGCGTGGACAGTTAGAGATGTTTTTCCATTCATCAAAAAGCTGAGCAGAGGCGAAACCACGCTAGATGAATTCAATAGCCAACCGGTAGACTTTGACAGTGATATTCCATTAGGTGGTATTCCACGTGACGAATTGACGTCGTTTCTTGAACTCTATAGAGATGATGACCGAATTAAGCAAGTCATAGAGATCTTCAAAGAATCTGGAAAAGCAGTACAATTTAGAAACTTCTATTACTATCCACCTAACACCATGATGACTTGGCACACCAACTCAAATGCAATTGGTACTCGAGTCTATTACACTCTTGTATCGGGTGGAGACATCTTTAGATACAGAGATCCTATAACAAAGGAGATCGTCGACGTTAAGGGTAAAGAAGGTTGGAACGTTAAAAGATTCAAGATAGGCAACACCAAAGAAGATTTGTTGTGGCATACAATTTACGCGAATGGTCCAAGATTTAGTTTTGGGTTTAACCTTCTCGATGATTGAATTTCAGTTAAGCTATCTTGACGATAAGATCATAATAAACAACGCCCTTGAAACTACTTCTGTGTCAAGGGCGTCTTCTGATTTGTGGATTCAAGCTAGAAATAGCAATCCAATCAAGAATAAGAATTATAACACTCAAAGAAAGATAGTTGAATTAGTCTATGATGCTTATAAGAAACTACCTGACGCAAACGGCAGAATCATGCCCAATGAAGCACAGAATCGTTTGTATCATGAAAAGGTAGTAGAATTTAGAATAGGTGCGCCTATTACGTGGTTGATGAAGTTAGCGCCAGAAGGTCACTTCATATATGATTGGCGATACTCCAAGTTGTATCAGGACTGTGAGATAGACGAATCGCTCGTAAAGAATCTATCAACACTCTACTCAAAAGGTGCATGCACAAAGTATCATCACGTTACTTCTGATATAGTGTATCCGTTCGACTATATCTTATTTGCACATCAATCAATGACAAATGTTCATTACTATCACAATCGAATCACTGGTCTTCAGCTCATGTATGAGATCAAAGACTGGGCAAATGAGAATAAGAAGCATGTGGTGTTTCGTATGCATCCAACATCTGGTGAAGACTACTCTAACCTAAGTCATCTAATTAGCGAATTCACTCACGTCGACACGACTTCATCAATCACACGTCTTGTTAGTGAAGCCAATCAAGTGTGGACGGTGTCTTCAGCGGTTGGATTCGAAGGCATGCTCATGAATAAGCCGGTGACTATATTTGGTGAGTCAGACTATCATCCAGTCGTGAATCGAGCAAATTCTGTAGAAGAAGCATATCGTCGTCACGATCAAGATAAATATCTTAGATTCATCACGTGGTACGCCAAGAAGTTGTGTATCAACATTCACTCAACTGCTGCCAGTGATAGAGTCTACAGGAGACTTTATGACTACTTCGTTGAGGATAGAAGAATTGATGTATTGTACTGATCCATTTCCTCATCTGATCATAAAACCTGACTATGAGATATATGAATATGCTAAGTCAGTGTATCCTCATCCATCAGAGCTTAAGCCCGGTGTTCGAACAAACGAAGACCTGACTGATGAAAGACTCGGCGAGTACTTAGACTACATAGTCGACGTAGCGTACAATCAATTCGAGTCAGTGCTCAAAGAAGAGTACCAAAAGATGAACTTTGATACTCTCGAGAAGCGAAAAAGATACCTCTTCAGTTATAACACTCCGAACGAGACGACGAACATCGTGAGAGGACTACACCTCGACAACGGCACAAAGATCATAGTTGGGCTGTGGTACTTCAAAGATCCGGACGATGACGCAGGTGGAGATCTGTTTCTTGCAAATCCTCTGACGAAGCAGTCTGCTACATTTAAGTATCAAGAGAATGCCATCATACTCTTTCCGAACACGATGAAGGCATGGCACGCTGTCACGCCAAGAAAACCGACGATGAAGATGAGACGATTCATCAACATCATTCTCGAGAGTGATACGTTTCTGCATAGTTACAACAAAACCGGCATAGAAGAGCCAAAAGAAAAAGTGGTAAACAACTTCAGATGATAATCAGTCACGCATACAAGTACGTGTTCCTTCGTACACGAAAAACCGCTTCTGGTTCAACCGCGTTGTACCTGATGCAGAATCTATTTGAAGAAGGTGACATCACCATTCGAGATCTTCGTCCGGAGTACGATCACCCAGCACCTACGTTATACGACGACACTACGGTACATTACACACTCAAATACATCATTGATAATGATCTGGTCGACTTAAACGAATACAAGGTGTATGCTACTCTGCGTGATCCGTATGAAAGAATCATCAGCAGAGCCTTCTACAAGGATGACGTAAAAGACGTATTCATGGCTCAACGTGTGCTTGCCAAAGGATACGCCGATGAAGTCGATAGAGCTAATCCACAATCCGCATATATAGTACATGATGGTCAAGTGAAAGCAAGCATCTTTGACTACGATAACCTAGAGTCTGACTTACGAAAGATGCTAGAATCCTATGGGAAGCAAGAGAAGTACCCTCTGCAGTTTCTCAAGTCTGACGTTAGACCAAAGTGGGCAACTGTGCAGACTGTTATCACACCGATGATCAAACAGAAGATCGATGAAGCATTTGCCGATGATGTAAAGCTTTGGAATATGTACAAGGATATGAGATGAAAACCTTCAAGGAATATATGATGGAACAAGCGACGACGAAGTATGTGGCCGTTCAGTACGACGAGGCGACTCAGCGAAAGCTTCGTGACTGGGCAAAGAAGAATGGATTCGATCTAACAGTGAAGTATGATGGGTCGCCTCAGAAGGAAGAGGACTTCGACTTCCACACGACGATCTTCTTCACGACTTCAGTACACGACCTCGAGAATCGTATGATCACACTGGCTCCCGGTGGCGAAGCAAAAGTAGTTGACATCACGATGCTTGGTGATAGAATACCGGTATTGAAGGTGGAATCTCCAATGATCGCCCGCCTTCGTAAGCACTATGAAGAAGTTCATGGAATGAAGGATCAGTATCCTGAGTACATCGCTCACGTCTCGCTCTCCTACTCGAAGAAGCTACCCGACATGTCGAACCTCAAGCTTCCAGACTTCCCTCTCACATTCAATCAAGTCAAGATAGACGATGCAGCAGCGTAAAACATTTACCCATGTCGAACATGGGATCGAATTTGAACCGCTCGGTTGTGATACTACTCCAACCGGGCGTTTCTACTTTCCACCGTCAGGTGAGAAGTTTCCATCAGTCACGACTGTGCTCGGAGTCCAAGACAAGTCTGGCCTCGAGGCATGGAAGAAACGTGTCGGAGAGGAAGAGGCAAAGCGTATCAGCGTTCAAGCTGCGAATCGTGGATCAGACGTCCACCTCATCGCTGAGAACTACCTGAACAATGAAGTCGACTATGGCAAAGGCCGAATGCCGATCAACGTCATGACTTTCAATACACTGAAGCCAGTGCTTGATGCTCGAGTCGACAACATCTACTTTCAGGAAGCTCCGCTCTACTCGAGAAAGATCAAGACCGCAGGTCGCGTTGACTTGATCGCAGAGTTCGATGGGCAACTATCTATCATCGACTTCAAGACTTCTCGTAAGCCAAAGAAAGCTGAGTGGATCACTGGCTACTTCATGCAGGAATCATTCTATGCTGCAGCATTCTACGAGCTGACTGGTATTCCTATTCGACAAATTGTTACACTCGTGATGGTTGACGATGATCAACCTCAGATCTTTGTAGAACAACCACTGAAGTGGTTACCACAGTTTCTTGAACTTCGGAAGAAGTATCAACAGATACATGGAATCTAATTTTATTGCCCTTATTGGGATTATACCAGGTCTGTCGAAGGTGTCAAGGTAAAATGATGGTTGACATCAACTAAAAAGTGTGGTAGACAGGTATCCTACAATGAGGTGATCATATGGGACTCGTCTATCACGACACTAACCCTGTCGAGTATAAGCCTTTCGCAGGTGCTGGCAAAATGTGGAATACCCCTCGCTGCGTCGAGCACTACTCGGAGCACTACAACAACTTCATGTATCTGAGGTTTGTTCGTAACCACAAAGACTCGACCTACTATGAAAAACACCGTGCCGAAAAGGAAATCGCCATCGCGTCTCAACGGTGCGACTTCTGGCGTAAGGTCATCAAGCACCAGAACCGCCTCGGTGAACTCCTTCGTATTGAGAAAACTATTTCAGAAAATTGGCGCGGAAGGGGTTGACATTTCCGTTCAGGTTGCTTATATCTAACTAGTAAAGCAAAGGAAGAGAACATGTCCGACATCGTCACCATCCTGACCGACCTGCTGATCAAAGCCAAAGAAGACCTCGCGAAAGCCACCGGCATCACCGAAGTCGACGTCGCGAAGATGAAAGTCAAGAACCTCGAGCTTCGCCTCGACCGTATCCTGACGATGGCGGACCTCTGATGATCGCCTACAATCACCCCTTCATCAAAGAAACCGAGATCCACGTCTTCAGCTGCTTCGCCTCTGACGTTGAAGAATTCCGCAAGGGTTTCCCCAGAGTCGTGCCCACCAGCATGGGCAACAAACAACCTTTCGTTGGCTAC
>OGVO01000198.1_pt1 | contig 11311 bp, 15 predicted proteins | sample 1575771 | NCBI WGS metagenome assembly OGVO01 (sample SAMN07581527, study PRJEB24739) | freshwater metagenome | place: Singapore | collected 2015-01 | reverse complement strand
CAGACCCAATGAGAAGCGATAGAGTAGCGGTCATATTCGATTAGCATGGTCAAATCTCCGTTTCTTAGGTTATCGATTACCAAATGAGCGGGTTTCGTCCGTTGGATACTCATAGACTTCGCCCATATCGTTATATTCCACTTCAAGGGGTTTATCCTCTGCATCCGCGCAAATTGTGACGGGGACTGCATCTGCTACCTCTCGGGCTTCGTATTCGTCATGGGCCTCAACATCAACCCAAACAATGTAATGCAATGGAACGCTAAATTTACGCATGGTCAAATCTCCGTTTCTTAGGTTATCGGTTTACTTCACTTCGGGCTTATTCCCGCTGTAGCCCCCTAGGGTGAACCTAAGGGGCTAGGACTGGAATAGTTGCAGGGCTGGAAGGGTTTAGTTAAAACTGACGGTAGACGATATTTCCCTCATCAGTAGTGCCGATATAGGCCCCCTCATTTTCTAGGTAGTCACGGACGGCATCGGCTGTTTCCTCATCGTCCATGCCTTCGTTGTCAATCCCGTAATTCTCCGCAATCCCCCTAGGATCATCTTCGGCGTACTCGCAACAGATAGCGATAACGTCCAATTCGATCTCTTCGCCCATGTCGGACTCTAACTCTTCAAAGTACTCGAAGAGAACCCCGAGACCATCATAAGAGAATTGGGTTCCTCGATTGGCACGGTGGAAGGCATCGCGGAAATCGTGAAGGTATACAGTCTGTTTCATGGTCATGCTCCTTAGTAGGTTGTGAGTCGAATCGTTACGTTACTAGAAGTGTTCCTTTGATGCAAGCTTTATCTCGTGGGCTTAGTAGCAGATAGCTTAAAAGTGTCCTTAGTGTACATTTGCTGATAGACGAAAAGATAGCCGTCTGGATCTTCGTAGCAAATCATCTGCAAGGCCCAGTCTCCCGTCTCTTTGTTGAGTTTCCAGAGTTTCGGGAGTGTCGATAATGGTAGTGTCATGGTAGTCATGGTCAATCTCCTAAGTAAAAAATAAATCAGTCATGTAATGCTATGAACGAATCATAAAGGAAAAAGTTCACCTAATACCCACATAGTTTGTAGGGTTTGACTAAATCACTCGGGTATTAGCTGGCCTTTGGGTTATCTATTGGACAAGCTATCGAACAACCTTAGGGGATAGTGGGACACTATGGGCGATAGCTGGATATCTTAGGGCATGCTCGGGTCAGTCGCAGGGCATGCTCAGGTCATGCTCAGGTCAACCTAAGGGTAGTCTAAGGGTAGCTTGAAAACCCACCGATCAAATGAGAGTCATTCTCATTAAAGTTTCATGCACTCGAAAAAAAACGCACCGATGGATCACAATAGGTCAGATAGTCTGAGCCTATCGATCCACCGGATCTGATAGCTATTGCCTTACATTGAGTCACTCACAGGATATTTAATCCTCTGCGAAGCCTTATGAATCAATCACTTAGCGCACTCCGTGACACTTTCAGGGGCAATTCAAGGGAAAACCTATGGTAAACCGAGGAGGCCACGGGGGGAATCGCCCAACCGTCATCAGGCGGTTACCCTTTCAAATTTTTGCAGTAAAACCTTTGGACACCTTTGGTACAACCCAAAGGTTGTATTTCAGGTTTACAACCCAAAGGTTGTCTTTAGGCACGATCATACCAACTTTAAGCATGGAGCCCCGTGTAGGACTTGAACCCACACAGCCTCGATACAAAGGAGGCATCCTGCCGTTAGATCAACGGGGCTTCTACAGTGGGCTCTAAGAGCCTCTCAAGGGTCAGGGGTAGGCTACCCCCTTAGCCCACCCTCAGGAACCCCTAAACACCCCTAACAGGGAAGCTCAGAGAGGTACTTTGGGTTCTTAGTTCTCACCCAGAACCCGTAGGAGTTCTTTGACATACCCTTAGCTTCCATCTCAGGTACACTGAAGCATCGTCTCTGAGGTGGGTCATAGGTGCCGGTACGGTGTTTATCGAAGGCGGAGGTGCTGTTGAATAGCTCCGAACAGGTCGGGCATTGGTTACGATCTTTAGTCAGCTTCATGCTGCTCCTTAAAAGGTTGATTACGAGGCATCCCAGAAACACAGGAACCTAAAGATCCCTAGGTCAAGGACCATGCAATGACAGTCTTCTTCAAGTTGCTCTGGGTTTAGGTACTCCAGACCAATGGCAAAGCCTGAGATCAGGCACATTTGGATTTCCATAGGTAGTCCTTAGGTTAGACGTAAGGTATGACTTAGGTATTTATCTTTATTAATATCTTATTTAATAGACTTAAGAGGACCTAAAGATAACTTTAAGTCCTCTTCTCTTCTACCCCATTATGCAACAAACAAGAAAAGTCCTTATAAATCAAGGACTTAGCTATCACCTAAAAATCTAGGTTATCTGATAGCTTTGTTGTCTCCCATCCAGGTGGTCTTTCTACCTCCTATCTTCTTCCCTAGAGCATGCTTTAGGAAGTCTTTAAGTTCCACCTTAAGGGCCTTGTCTTTGATGGACTGGACTGCCTTGTCTTGGTCTCTGGCCATGTGTTCGACCCAGTAGCCTACGGCCATTGCTAGGGCATCCAGACGGTCATCATGGATTAGAGCACCTCTGTCTTTGGTGATCCTGGTCATCTGGTAGAAGAGGGAGTACTTGACATCCTTAGCTGAGTTAAAGTCAGCCTCGATGACCCTTTGGTCTACCACCAGGCGGTGGTTGGAGATGACAGGCTCAAGGGTGTCTATGATCCTCATCTCCTTCTGAGCGGAGTGTCGGACCTCTTCGACCAGGCATCGGTGGTGTTTGGCCATGATGGGGGTCAAGAGCTTGGTGTACATGCCGTCACCAAAGTTACTCTCAACGATCACATGGTTGACCTGATGCTTCTTTGCGAGGCGACCTAGGGTATCTAAGGTCTGGTCTGAGTATCCCCCTGCCAGGCCACCTGCATCCACCAGGTACATGGTACCGGCTAGGACCTTGACGATGGCAAAGCCTGTCTCGTCCATACCCCTACCTGAGGGGTCAATGGCCATGACACACCCTGTGTACTCACTCATGTCCTCTGAGTGCCACATAGGGCGGTAGTAGCGGTCCCCTGTGAGGGCCACATTGGGTAGATCGTTGATGCAAAGCTCAGGTGCTGCTGCCCAGACCATCTTGGTGTGAGCCATGGTGGGGTTTAGGTTCGCTACGATCAGGTCTTGGACCTTCAAAGGGTAGCGATCAGCGTCACTGAGACTGGTGTCGAGCTGGAATTGGAGCGCAAACCCCGCTCTGCCGTAGGAGGCCCTGCGTTCTAGCAGGTCTTCTTCGGAGAACCGGCGGGGATCTGTGGGCTTATTGACCAGCTCAGGGTCCTTTTCGAGACCTTGGGTGACCTTAGGGGCCAACTTACCCTGGTATGAGGGGACTTTCTGGATCTCTGGGTACAGTGCAGGCCAGATCCTGGTCTCATACCCACGTTCTGCTAGGGCATTGTAGAGGGACATCTCAAGCTGAGGGGTGCCCAGGTAGATAATCCGGCTGGTATCAAGTGGGCGAAGGATAGAATCGAACTCTTTGACTAGCTCTGAGAGCTTATCCCGCATCATCTGCGTAGCAGAATTGCCGGGGGTCTCGATATCGTCCGCCACGATTATGTCGGCCCGTGATCCCGTGAGCTGACCCGTGATTCCAATTGACTTGCAAGAGGGGGAGTGGTCAGCAATGGCAGGACCTACGTCAAAAGCAATGACCGAATCCCTCTGACCTTCGCGTGGGCGGAGGTGCTGTAGGATCTCCATCTCATTGATCAGTCGCTTTACGAAGGTGGAGAACGAGTCAGCCCGTTCCTTGGAAGCGGAGACCACAAGGATCTTCTTCTGGGGATCGTTTAGCAGCACCCAGAGGACGTAAGCGGACGTAAGAAAACTTTTGCCCACGCCGCGAAAGGCCTGGATGATGGATCGTTTAGGTCCGTGCTGTAGGTACTGGCAGATGTCGTATTGAACTGGGGTTGGTTCCGGCAAGTTCAAATGTTGCCACACGAGGTAGGCAAACACACGGAAATCCGTGAGGACCCTGTTAGAATTATTCTGGTTGGTTGTCATTGGCAGCAACTATAGCTTTAGAAAATCGAACCACATCGTCATGGGTACCGGTGCCTTTGGCCTGGTTATAAATCCAGCAGACAACATGGACGTTATCCATGGTGTATCCCTTGGTAGAATCAATCCTGTCTAACGAGGGAGTCCAGGGACGGAAGTGCCCGTAGCCTTTCCAGGTTTCTCCGGAAAACTCTAGGGGCAGTCCCGATGCCTCACATACACCACGCTCAAGTTTGGGCTGTATCCATTCGGGGGGTTAGGTCGAAGTCTATGCCCTTCTCAGCAGCCCGTTTACGGGCCGTGGTGAACATCTGCCTAGCCCGTCCGTATGGCTGGTTACGCCACTCAGCAGCGGCTGTGTTACTGCATATTTTGCACAGGACGTTATATCCGTCCCTCTTTGCTTTGCTTTTGTGAAATTGAAATAGCGGCTTAGTAGTGTCGCATCTAGGGCAACGCTTTGCCGAAACCTCGGCATTATTCATACATTCCTTTCGTTACCCCTGCTTACGCAAGGGAAGAACATTATCGTCCTCATCGAAGACGGGCAGGTCAGCCAGTCCAGCCAAGGGGGAACCCTGAGCTGCGATAGCCTCAATTTTATTGTCTTTCAAAAATTGGCGAGCCACGTTGAGGATGGCTGCTGGAGGAGGGAGCTTGGCTCCAGTATCGGGGTCAATGTACTCCTGCTCCAGGGCTTCACGCAGGACATCCGCCAGTTTGCCATGGAGTGACCCTAGGGCCTTCTCATCAGCTTTGTTCATTGGTAATCCTTTCCAAATACGCAGCGGCATTTCTCAGCAATTCAGGTCTGTCGTTGAAATTACCGAGGCCGACATTACAGCCTTTACACAGCAAGCCACGGATCTTACCCGTGGTGTGGCAGTGGTCAACTGCAAGTCGGTGACCGAGATAGCTTTCGGTTGTACCGCAGATCAGACATTGACCACCTTGAGAATCAAGCATGGCTTGGTAGTCATCCATAGTGATGCCAAAACGGCGTTTCAGCTTTGTGTTGGCACTGGATAACTTACCTTCTTCCGTCTGGTGCCAGCGGTACTTCCGTTCTCGGTTGCAGGCCTTACATTCTTTTTGATAGTAAGTCTTATTGCTTCGATAGAATTCGGATACCGGCTTTGTTTCTTTGCAAGCGTAACAAGTCTTAACGTCCATACATTGGGTTATTTGAGCGAATTACGCTCCACGCCTTTCCACTTCTCGTAAGTACGGAGGGCACCCAGGCCAAGCATACCCATCACCAGCTCCATGAGGTTCTCACCAAATAGAGGTGGAGGGGTAATCTGGGCTCCAGAAACAGCCACCGCCCAAAGCAACAGTGGGTAGATGACGAAGTTATAGGCCAGGCCCAGGCCGCAACACCACGCGATGAAGGGGCGCCACCCTGCTACAAAGATGCTAGGGTGACCTGCTTCAGCTTCGTTGACCTTGAGTTGCCCCAAGGCCAACTGCAAGTCCGCATCCTGTGCAACTCGCATCAGCTCGAACTGTGCCTTAGCCCTAGCATCCTTATCCGGAATAATCTTATCGAGTAGCCTTGCGCCAATCTCGACAATAGCTAAAGGGTTCATTATGTAGCCTCTTTATCTTCTTTGCGCCGCCTCTTCGTCTTGGGTTTCCCAAAGAGGAAATGCTGGACGGTATCGGTTTCGTAGATCCTGATACCAGTCCAGATGATCGTCAAAAGGGCAGCAACGGCGGGGAGGATTTGAACCAGAGCACCGACCACGGTAGCGACTGAAACTGCATCTCCAATGTGTTTAGTGGTTTCGGATAGGTGTTGCATTTCTATTCACTTAAGTCTTAGGCCAATCAAACTGGAGAGCAGCTAACTCTTCCACCGTAGTACAAGCTAAAATTGCAGCTTCATGCTCATCCGATTTAGCCCGGATGGCATTGCGAAGATCCTTGGTCTCCTTGTCCAAGGCCTTAGCTCCTTCCGCCCCCCGGATGACCTTCCAGTCCGACTGGGCCAATAACTGGCCAGCCGTCTGTTTGATCTGAGAGATGAACTGAGACTTGAGACCTTTGGTGACTACTTGAGTCCCGTCTGAGGAGAGAAGAGGGTTGCCCTCTTGGTCAACCTCAGGTCGGTCATCGAGTAGCTTAGGGTTCCCTGGGCCCCAATAGAACCGCTGATCATACTGCTCAGGGTCCGGAGCCTCGGTGATGCCAATTGCTGCACGTTCCTCAGGCGAGGCTAGGCGTAACCAATTGGCGGGATACTGTGTGCCATCAGGTGTGGTAAAGGCCACATCAGGTGACAAAGGTTTACCGTCAAGTAAAAACATAAATTACCTCGCAAGAGAATACTTAAAGGGGTTTTCGGCAAATGCCGCAAAGATGTAAGTACCACCACTGGCGTTGTAGTCAGCGCCTGAAGTTCTGATTTTGAATCCGTTTGATGTGAAATCAATGCGGTCTGCGCTTCCAGCCTCTGCGTCTGAAGTGTTTGGAAGGAGTGGGTTTGATGACCCGTTAAATCCAGCTCGAAGTGCGTCAATGATTTGCCAATTACGAATTGCGTCTGACTGCTTAAACATCACCCACCTAGGCCTAAACCCTGTATAGATAAACGGCCCATCCGCACTACCATTGCCCGTGTACGACCCAAAGGCAGAATAGCCGGGGACTGCGGCGAAGCAGTATGCGACCATCGTTACTCCGCTGCCATAAATCCCAATATCCCCCAATGTAAATACTGTTGATGTTGGTGATGTGCTGTTAAAGTAACTTACGGAATTGTCTTGAGCGGCGGTTGTGTTTAAGGTTAGCGCATAAGTATTTCCTAAAGACGCATGATAAGTTACCCAGCCAGATGTGGAGTTTCTTACTTTGGTAATAATCATGCGAGGAGCTACACCTAGACCATGACCAACAGTAAAGTTTGATGTTGTAGGATTAGTCCAAGTAACAATCGAAAAACCAGCAGTCGTATTCGCACTCACCGTAGAAGTGATAGTGCCTGCGGTGTTGGTTACACCTGCGCCGTTGGCTTTCCACACCCAACCAACAGAACTGCCAGATGGTGCAGAGTAAGTCGTTTCAGCAGCCGTGGTGTTAGATTGGAGAACTGCGGTAGACCCACGAACAATGTCGATTAGCTGGTGGTTGTTTGCGTTTGCTCTGTCTTTAATCCACTCAAAGTAATTGCTTGGGAACAAAGCCTCAGAAGCAGTCTTAATGTTTGCACCAGTATCCAACACCACGTTGAATTGGTCGCTGCCTTTTTTGACTGCTGAATCCGGCAGATTAGTCGTGCATAGTGCTTTGAATCCGCTGGGTGCGGTGTATTGGAATGGGTGTTGGCCGAAGTTGGCGTGGGCGCCGTTGCCAGAAGTGTACCCAGCAACCCCGATATAAAACGCTGTTGAGCCTCCCGTCCAAGTATTAGCCGCACCGGTCTTAGTTGCCCCGCTGGTCGGGTCGCCAGAGTTTTGCCATGTGCCATTCTTGCTGAAATAAACAGCTCCGTTGTCGCAGTCAACAGCCACACCAATCACATCATTTGTTGCAAAAGAATTTCCGTAGCTTGAAGATGTGCCAGAGATGTATTTCTGCCCATTAGAACGATAACCGCAAGAGCCGCCACCGTTTTGACCAGGAATGCCTGGAGCACCGTTAGCGTTGCCGAGATTTGATGTTTCAAGAGTTGTCCCAACAATCGGGTATCCACCAGCGGTAGAGGTATCGGCCACAAACTCCATGTACCACTTGCCAGTCAGGCCGGTGGAAAACGTGCTGTATGCCGCGCCGCTGTCGGTTGATGTGTTTGACTTCGAGGTTAGATTGCCGTTTGACAGCGTTTGGTAGGTCGAAGAAATTAGCGGATTGAGTGTCGCATAGTTCCCCCGCACCTCACCACCAGCACCAGTATCAGAACCCCACAGAGTCGGCACATCCACCAGCGAGTCATTGCCCGAACCTGCGGTCACCGAGAAGTTGTTAGGTGTCCAGTTGTTGCCGTTGCCTGAGTAGTCCTTGCCAAGCGTGGTAGCAGTCGTGCCGCTGTTATCTGAGAAGTTCAGGTAAAAGCCATTCGTGCCGTATGTGCCTGTGTATTTCTTAGGCTTCCAGACACCTGTGATTGGGTCGGTCTCGCCAAAGGATGATGGCGTTAGGGCTTGACCGTCAATGAAGTTGACTTCGGTTAGGTAGCCGTCAAAGTAAAGGGCCGGGCTTGCGTTGTAGGAAGTCGCACCAATGCAATGTAATGTGTTGTTATTGATGCCGTAGTCAGTATTTTGCGTAATGCTTGAACGTGCGTCAGTAGCAAAGGCCGTTATTTGAGAACCGCTCAGATACAGCTTTACACGATTAGTTGCCGTTGCTTGTGTTGAATCAAAAGCACAGACGATGTGATAACGCGCAGATGGATCACGAAAAAGCTGTGACGTAATCAAGAATTGGTTTGTGCCGCCTTGAAACGTCAGGTCGTTGTTGCTGCGAATCTCAATACTGTTGTTTGTCGTGTCCGTTGTTCCAGAACCACCAGCAAACAAAAACCTACGAACACCAAGCGCACCTAATTTAACCCACCCACTCCAAGTCCAAGTCTTACGGTTTCCAGCAGACGATGGTGTGCGATTTAGATACGCCGAATCCGCAGAGTTAAACCGCAGACTGCGGGAAATTTGATACTCCCCTCCCGCTGCCAGGAGGGGGTTAGCTGATCCAGGTGTAATCATTATTTCACATCCGAAATTAGACGGGCCGTGATCCTGGTGGCTGACTCAACGTAATAGACCAGGACATCCACGGCATTCGCAGTTGTGGTCAACACCGGAGCTGATCCGCTGGGAAACTTCCAGTAGGAACCATAGGCCAACGTGCGACTACCCGTGCCATCCTGGGTAATCACAATGGCTCCACTTTGGCCTGCCGTGAGGTTGGTAGGATTGGCCAGAGTGCGGTTGCCACCCAGGGTCACCGAGAAGTTATTCGCTGCGGAGAAGTCCGGGGTAATCGTGGCTCCGTCCGTCAGTGCTGTAATGGTACCACTGCTTGCCTTAGCGACAGTCACACGTCCATCAGTACCAATCCGAAGACGCTCTGAGCCATTGACGTGGAAAGTCATTACATGGGCAGTGCCAGTACCAGCCGGTACAGTAGCAATCCGAGACTCGTTAGAGCTGTCATTGGCAATGAACTGGAAGACACTACCATTCGCCAACGAGTCAATATCATAGGTTCTCAGTAAAATACTGGACTGAACACCGGTGCCATTAGGTAAGACCTGAAGTGACGTATTCCCGTTCGCGATGCTCGTCTTAAAGCTCACACGGTTGGCGGCACTGGCATCGCTGAAGTCACCTGTGATCCGTCTTCCTAAACCACTGAAGGTCAAATTAGGGAGGGTTAGGGTACCAGTCATGGTATCCCCAGCCTTGGCCACGAAGTTCGTACCAGAGACGTAGGCTGCTACCCAGGCAGAACCTGTGTACACCCGCATCTCACCTGCAACTGAGTTGAAGTACAACGATCCAGTAATCAGTGCATTACCGTCATTATCGACAGTAGGATCGCTGGTCTTTGATCCTAGGTAACGGTCATCGAAGTTATCGAAGGCTGTGAGCGTAGCGTCACGAGCAGCCTCAGCGGCGGTCTGTGCAGACGCAGCGGCTGTGGCAGAGGTAGATGCGGCAGAGGCAGAGCTTGCAGCAGCAGTGGCTGAACTCGCTGCGTTAGTAGCCGAGGTGGCTGCATTGGTAGCCTGAGTGGCTGCTGAGGTAGCAGACGAAGCCGCAGCAGTAGCAAAGGTCGATGCATTGGTTGCTGAGTTGGCCGCATTGCTAGCCGATGTAGAAGCCGCAGATGCACTCGTAGAGGCAGCAGAGGCTGAACTAGCAGCAGCCGTAGCTGACGTAGCAGCGGCACTGGCAGAGGCGGAAGCAGCTCCCACGAAGGAAGAGCCAGTGGTCTCAGACCAGTTCTTAGTGGCGACATCCTGTGCATCCACAGGGTCATCCACGTTGACCACGCACCTCATGGATACGAGCATCAAATGGCGCACGTGAAGCCAACATCGCTTCTACACTTAGACCACCACAAACCGTAGCAGCAGCAAATAAATCTTCTGCTTCAAATAAACCGCGCAGTGCATATGCTGTTGAAACTTGTGTACCATTTAATAACGCCAAGCCTTCTTTAGCCGCTAGGGAAATTGGTTCTAATCCAGCAACTTTCAATGCATCAACAGCTGAAAGCCACTCACCTTTATGGCGAGCTTTACCCTCACCTAATAACACTAAAGACATATGTGCTAATGGTGCTAAATCTCCAGATGCACCTACCGATCCTTTAAGTGGAATATGTGGATACACTTCCGCATTGATCAGCGCAAGAATGGCATCAATCACTTTACGGCGAATACCTGAGAAACCACGTGCCAAGCTGTTTGCTTTGAGCAACATGATTAAACGAACCATCGCATCATCTAATGGTTCACCAACACCTGCTGCATGAGAAAGTACCAGTGAACGTTGTAATTTTTCTAAATCTTCAGGCGCAATTTTAGTTGAAGCGAGCAAGCCAAAACCAGTATTGATCCCGTAAGCGGTACGGCCTTCATTCACTATTTTTTCGACACATGCAACACTGGCATTAATGCCTGCTGATGCACTGTCATCAAGTTTGACTTTAATTGGATTTAGGTAGGCATGACGAAGATCTGCTAAGGTAAGTTTGCCGGGTTGAATTAAAAGTTCCATCGTTGGCGTCCTGTTTTGCATTCTATTGTTCGCTTACGATGCTGCTTACACAATTGCAAAAAGCATCGTAATGTTGTTGTCTGTTTACTGCGTAATCATAGGCAAGTTCAAACCTTGCTCTTTAGCGCACTCGATCGCAATGTCATAGCCTGCGTCAGCGTGACGCATCACTCCTGTTGCAGGATCATTGGTTAATACACGAGCAATACGTGCTGCCGCTTCATCTGTACCATCACATACAATCACAACACCTGAATGTTGAGAGAAGCCCATACCAACACCGCCACCATGATGTAAAGAAACCCAACTCGCCCCCCCAGCAGTATTAATCAAGGCATTTAATACCGCCCAATCCGCTACCGCATCTGAACCATCCTTCATTGCCTCCGTTTCCCGGTTGGGAGATGCAACAGAACCTGTGTCCAGATGATCCCGTCCAATCACGATAGGCGCTTTCAACTCACCCTTGCGCACCATCTCATTAAAAGCAAGACCAGCCTCGCCCTATCGTGACTGGGAAAC
>OGVO01000197.1_pt1 | contig 11395 bp, 11 predicted proteins | sample 1575771 | NCBI WGS metagenome assembly OGVO01 (sample SAMN07581527, study PRJEB24739) | freshwater metagenome | place: Singapore | collected 2015-01 | reverse complement strand
GAGGAAATCCTTCATCTATTGGAATTTGATGTAAAAGGTTATGATATTTTCCGTCAATGGTACGTAGATGGAAAAATTTATTACCACATCTTATTCGAGGGCGATAACTTCAAAAATGGTATCGCAGAGGTTCGTTATATCGATCCTCGGAAGATCAAAAAGATCCGTAACGTAAAAAAGAAAAAACTCCCCAATGGCGTCGAAGTAACTGACACCATCGAAGAATACTATCTTTACAATGATAAAGGTATCGATGAGAAAACCACTCAAGGCGTTAAACTGACTATAGATTCAGTTGTTTGTGCCAACAGCGGCATCATTGATCAAAATAACGGGTTGGTTCTTTCTCATCTACAAAAATCAATCAAAGCAGCAAACCAATTGAAGATGGTTGAAGATGCTGTTGTGATTTATCGTTTGACAAGAGCACCGGAAAGACGCATTTTCTACATTGACGTCGGTAACCTACCGAAAGGTAAAGCTGAACAATACGTCAATGAGATCATGGGTAAGTTTAAAAACAAACTGGTCTACGACGCGTCTACTGGTGAACTTGCTGATTCCAAACGCCATCTTTCTATGATGGAAGATTTCTGGATGCCACGACGCGAAGGTGGTAAAGGTACAGAAATCACCACTCTACCTGGTGGTCAAAACCTTTCGCAGATTGAAGACGTTGAATATTTCAAGAGTAAACTTCTTCGTAGTCTTAATGTCCCAATCGGAAGATTGCAGCCAGAGCAGAATTTTAGTCTTGGAAGAAGCAACGAAATTTCAAGAGATGAACTAAAGTTCAAGAAATTCGTTGACCGTCTCCGCTCAAGGTTCAATACTCTGTTTCTGGAATTACTAAAGATTCAATTAGTAGCCAAAGGCATTATCAACATTGAAGACTGGGAAGAGTTAAAGAAAAATCTTTACGTTCAATATAGAAGAGATAACCAGTTCAGCGAATTGAAAGAACTGGAATTGATGAATAATCGCCTTTCTGCTCTTCAACAAGTTGATCCATACCTTGGTAAATACTATTCAAAGAAATGGATTCAGAAACACGTTCTTCGTTTGACTGAAGAAGAAATTGAAGAGATGGACGAAGAAGTTGCGAATGATCTAAAGACATTACCCGAACTCCAACAACCGGAAGATGAAAAATGAGTGAACATATTAGAAAACTGATTGATGCTATTGAGTCTGGTAGATCTGTAGAAATTGAACAGAACTTCGAAGCAGCTATGGCTGATAAGATCAATGATGCTATTGAGGCAAGAAAAGAACAGATTGCAGCAAATTTGCTGAGCCCAGTGCCACCGGATTCAGAAATTGAAATTGCTGATGTTGAAGAAGACGAATCGCATGGACTATAATTCTCTACGCAAGAAACCTATTTCCGATTCTCCAATTGTTAAAATGATTGGAGAATCTGTTGGTATTTTCGTAGAGGGTAAGTGGTTTTTGAACGAAGAAAGAATCCACGTTGGGGATTCTGATGATGCAGAAGCTATATTAACAGAAAAAGAAAATATATCTAATAACAAAAAGCGTTGTCTAGTTAACGAAACGTATAGTGTAGAAACAGCTATAAAGCTAATAAAGTTGCATAATAAAAAAGTTACACAAAACGTCCTAGAGAACTGTATAGCATCTGCATCATCAAAATCACTAACAAACGATCCTGTTATTTTAGAACTACGTAAAACTGGTTCTTCGATCTCAGATAAATATATTTTCGTTCTTGAGAATTCTGATGTTGTGGCATTGAGTGTTTCAGAAATTGACTCTCTTGTCGGGTTGTCTGAATCTGAAATAGAATTCGCTCGCGAGAATAAAGAAAACTTAAAGAGTATCCTTAGAGGTAACTTCTAATGGCAAAGAGTATTATCAAATTGACAGAAACGCTAGCTATTGTTAAGATAGTCGGCGCAGGCACAGAAACTATTTCTTTGGCTACTGATCTTCTTTCACCTACCCAAGTGGTTAGCGGAACCCCTTCGGTCGGCGTGAACTTCATTCAGTGGACGACTGGTGGAAACATCATGATTCAAAGGAATTCTTTGGACGTGTTCCAGCTATACACAAACACCGGAGAGTTCGATTTATCCGGAAATGGCGGTTTTATTGAAACAACCAATTCTACGCACGATATCGTAGTGACTGTCACTACTGGTGGAACATGTTTCTTGACACTAAGAAAACTTTCTGGCTACGCTTCTAAGATTGAGCCAGAGAAGTTCGGACAGTACGATAATACAACAGTAGTAGGAAGCTAAAATGAAATTTCTAAGAGAAGCGACCGACTTCAACAGCGTTAAGCTGATCACTGAAGGAATCAATAAAGATCTATTCATCGAAGGTATTTTCGCTCAGGCTGAACTCAAGAACCGCAACGGTAGAGTGTATCCCAAGAAGATCATGGAATCTGCTGTCACGCGTTACACAGAAGAATTCGTTGCTAAGAATCGTGCTCTTGGTGAATTGTCTCATCCAGATAATCGCCCGACTGTTAAACCAGAATTCGCTAGCCACTTGATCACGAAGTTCCAAATGGAAGGAAACGATGTGATGGGTAAAGCTAAAATCCTAAATACACCTCAAGGTCAAATCGTTAAGGGTTTGTTGGAAGGCGGTGTTCAGCTTGGTGTGTCGACTCGTGGTCTTGGGTCCGTCGTTCAGAAAGAAGATACTTCTTTTGTCGGTGACGACTTTATGCTGATGGCAGTTGACGTTGTTAGCGATCCTAGTGGTATCGATTGCTGGGTGAATGCAGTCAATGAAAGCGCAGATTGGGTTGTTACTGACGACGGTAAGATCGTAGAACAAGTCCAAAAAGAATTTAAGAAAAAGAAGCTGACGGAAGAACGTGCTCTTGCTTTGTTTGAGCAATTCTTACGTAGCATCAAATAATTGTTGATGGTGTATTGATTTCGCCGAGTGGTTCGGCATTCTCGGCAGAGAAATAAAAACACTAAATATAAAATAAAGAAGGATATTACTATGTCACTCGAACAAAAAATCGCACAATTGATGGAAGAAGCTAAGAAAGTCAACTCCATCCAGCAAGAAGAAGTTTCTGAGGAAATCGTTGCTGAAGAAGTTGTCGAAGAAGAACTGTCTAACGACATCGCAGAAGAGGAAGAAGTGGACGAAGCTGTTCGCCTAATGGGTAAAACTTCGGAAACTGGTGCTCCTTCCGTTTCCAAGCACAACATGAAAGAAGGTGTCGAGCCGATCAATCTTGATGGTCTGTTCGAAGGTGAGGAAATCTCCGAAGAATTTAAAGCCAAAGTTGTTGCCGTATTTGAGGCAGCAGTTGAAGCGCGTGTAAAGCAAGAAGTTGAAAGCCTTGCTGAAGAATTAGTAGAACATTCTCTGACTGAGAGTGAACAACTAAAAGAGGGTCTTGTTGATAAAGTTGATGGATATCTCGACTATGTTGTCGAGCAGTGGATGCAAAAGAATGAGCTTGCCCTTGATCGTGGTATCAAAGTCGAAATCTTTGAAAGTTTCGTTTCTGGTATGAAGGATCTGTTTGAATCTCATTATATCGAAGTTCCTGAAGAGAAAATCGATCTGATGGAAGAAGTGGATCACAAAGCCAAAGAACTGGAAGAGAAGCTAGATTCTGTTATCGCGGAAAACGTTGAGTTACACAACCAGCTAAAGAAAATCGCAAAAGAACAAGCTATTATGGAAGCCGTCGAAGGTCTTTCCGATCTAGAAGCAGAAAGATTGAAGCAGCTGGCTGAAGAACTCGCGTATGATGATGCGGAAACTTTCGGTGAAAAACTCTCTGTTATCAAAGAGAATTTCGCTAAGTCTCCTAAAGCAAAACCAATCGTTGAGTCAGTAGTTACTGATTCGCCGGTTGAATTGACTGAAGAAACCCAAGTAGACCCGCGTATGGCTCGCTATATTAGCGCCATCAAAGGTTAATCAACTTTTCAATAAGAAAGAGAAATAAAATGCCTATGTCTCGTCCTGATCTGGTTAAGAAGTGGTCTCCTATTCTGGAACACGCTGACCTGCCGCAAATTAAAGATAACTTCCGTAAAGAAGTTACCGCTGTTCTTCTAGAAAACCAAGAACGTGCTCAGCTCGAAGAGCGTCGTGCTCTGTTCGAAGATGCTCCTACCAACTCCGGTGGTCTGGGTGTTGCTCTGGGTCAAGCTGGTACCAATGCTCAGATGGCTGGTTTCGACCCGGTTCTGATCAGCCTGGTTCGCCGTGCTGCTCCTGCTATGATCGCCTATGACATGTGCGGTGTTCAGCCGATGACTCAGCTTACTGGTCTGATCTTCGCAATGAAGAGCCGTTACACTTCTCAGAACGGTGCGGAAGCTCTGTACAACGAAGCCGACACTGACTTCTCTGGTACTGGCACTCACTCTGGTGGTCCGGAAGTTGCTGGTTCTACCACTGGTACCGCAATGACTACTGCTGCTGCAGAAGCTCTGGGTTCTTCAGGCGGCGGTTCGTTCAACCAAATGGCATTCTCGATCGAGCGTACCAGCGTTACTGCTCAGAGCCGTGCTCTGCGTGCTGAGTACTCGGTTGAGCTGGCTCAAGACCTGAAGGCTGTTCATGGTCTGGACGCTGAAGCCGAACTGAGCAAGATTCTGTCGGACGAAATTCTGGCTGAGATCAACCGCGAAGTTATCCGTACTGTGTACCGCGTGGCTAAGCCTGGTGCTCAAGTTGGTACTGCTACCGCTGGTGTGTTCGACCTAGACGTTGACAGCAACGGTCGTTGGTCTGTTGAGAAGTTCAAGGGTCTGCTGTTCCAAATCGAACGCGAAGCAAACGCCATCTATCAACAAACACGTCGTGGTCGTGGTAACTTCATCGTCTGCTCTGCTGACGTTGCATCCGCTCTGGCTATGGCTGGTGTTCTGGACTACGCTCCTGCTCTGTCTACCAACCTGAACGTTGACGAAGCTAGCAATACCTTCGCTGGTGTTCTGAACGGCAAGTACAAAGTGTATGTGGATCCATATGCTGCTAACCAAACCGCCGAACAGTTCCTGCTGGTTGGCTACAAGGGTACTAGCGCATTCGATGCCGGCGCCTTCTATTGCCCATACGTCCCGCTTCAGCTGTACAAGGCTATGGATCCGGCAACTTTCCAACCGAAGCTGGCATTCCGTACAAGATATGGAATGGTTGCTAACCCGTTCAGCCAAGGTTCTGGCGCTGTTACTGCCGCTCTGACAACTGATCAGAACGTGTACTTCAGAAAAATTCGCGTTACTAATTTGCTTTAATTCGAACGACGAAAGTCTTTGAAATGAATAAAGGCTCCTTCGGGAGCCTTTTTCAATATTGACATTTCTCTAAATAAAAGCGTCACTCGCGGACTCCTACATCCCAGTGACCCTAGACATTCGAACAATAACAAGGAGCTATTATGTCCAGCAACTGTATTTATTACGTCTACGCATACCTTCGTTCGAAGGATTCCCCAACAGCAAAAGCAGGAACCCCATACTACATTGGTAAGGGTAAAGATAATAGGGCGCATGGAACACATTCGGTTAGAGTCCCGAAAAGCAAAAACAACATAATAATCCTCGAATCCAATTTGACTGAACTTGGAGCATTCGCATTAGAACGGAGATTGATAAGTTGGTGGGGTAGAATTGATAATGGAACAGGAATTCTTAGGAATTTGACGAATGGTGGTGAAGGTGCGAGTGGAATAGCCGTAAGTATTGAAACCAAAGAAAAAATTAAGAAAACTTGTAGGGAAGTGTACGGTAAAGATTATGCAACACAATCCGAAGAAACAAAAGAAAAAACGAAAAAGACTGTGTTGGAAAAATACGGAAAAGAATACATAACGCAAACAGACTCATATAAAGAAAAGACGAAATCCAAAAATTTGTTAAAATATGGAGTCGAATGCGCTATGCAAAATGAAACAGTCAAACAAATTGCCGTTGAGAGAAGGAAAATAGCACTTCTTGACAAATATGGGGTTGATAATCCAACCAAAATACCAGGGGTAATAGACAAAGTCTTATCGAAAAGGAAAGAAACTTATATTAAGAACCTTGGGGTTGATCACAATTTCAAAACAGACGAGGCAAGAAAAGCATCATCCGAAAGAATGAAACAAAGGATCAAAGAAGCCAAAGAATTACCACCAATGATTTGCCCGCACTGTGGTAAACAATCTCACCACAAGGGGAATATGACAAGAGCTCATTTCGATAACTGTAAATTTTCCCCACAGAATATCAAAGATAGCTATAAGAACTAAAATCCCCTTTCTTTTCCACTTTTATTACAGAACAATAATTTTCAGGGTTGGTGTCAGTATGAGAAATAACGAAAACATTGCTATCCTGCATTGATTCAAGTAGCTCATTGAACTTGGCGCGAGCATCAAGATCAAGGCTAGAATCGACCAACTCATCAAATATAATCAGATTGACCTTAGCGCTATTCTTCATCGCAGCGATCTGACGGAATGCTAACAGAATTGCCAGATCCAGACGTTTCTTCTCGCCTTCGCTGAAACTAGAATAACTGAATTCATCCCTACCACGACTCTTGATGACTTCGTTAAACCCTTCATCGAGATTAAAGTTCACAAAGAAATCGAATGCCTGCAGATATTTGTTGATCAACTTGTTCAGAACAGGTAGGTATTCTCTGATAATTGCTGTTTTTATACCATTGTCTTTCAGCAATACCTGAGAGATTTCCTGGAGTTGTTTTTCACTGAGGAGCTCAGAACGTCGTTCCACGAGTTTAAGAGCTTCCGAAGCCATCTCTTTCAAACGAGAACGTTCTTCGTCGATATCGCTAGAGTCTTCTTTAATCTTCTTGATCTGATTGTCACATTCTTCGATTGATTCAAGAATCTTCTTTTCTTGTTGAGAAATATTATGTTCCGTGACTGAAAAATAACGCTCTACCTTTTCGATATCTTCGACCTTCTCACTAAGAGTAGGAAGTTTAGCGGATAATTCGGAAACAACTGTTTCTATTTCTTTTATCTTCTGAGTGAACTCATCACCAATATGATGTTTGTGTTCATCGGAAACTTCTTGCAGACAAGTAGGGCAATTATGCATCTGATGAAGTTTTTTCAATTTGGTTTTGAGAGAAGAAACTTCAGAATCGAGGGAATCCTTCTCAGAAGAAACCTTCTCGTATTCTTTTTTGATACTCTCAGTATCCATTGAAATAAACTTCTTCTTGTCTTCTACGAGCCGAACCTGTTCTACTTTAACCAGACGAAGATCTTCCAACAAAGAAGATTTTCTAATTTCGATCTCAGATATCCTATCCGTCTTATTCTTTTCAATGACTTCAATGATTCGTTTCTGAGCCTTTGTTTCTTTCTTCGCGGACTCTACTTTAACTTCAACAATACGAAGTTCTTCCTTGGTCGCAGCAACACGATCCTTCAGAACCTGATTCATTTTACTGAAGATACCGATATCAAGAACGTCCTCGACTACCTCTCTCCGCTGATGGGTAGGGAGTTTCATGAATGGGGTAAAACTTGCGCTACCAAGAATAACTACCTGACAAAATGTCCTGTAGTTGAGTTTGATAATATTGGATTCCAGAAATTCCTGCATATCTTTCATAGCAGCTTCCTGGTCAATCATCTTACCTTCTTTGTAGATCTCAAACACATTCGGTTTCATACCGCGAATGATTTTGTATTCTACTCCGTCTACAGTCAATTCCAGTTCAGTCAAACAAGACTTACCGTTAATGGAATTGATTAGCTGAGGTTTATTGATGTTTCGATATGGTTTACCGAATAGAGAATAACAGATACCGTCAAGAATCGTACTCTTACCGTGACCATTCCTACCAATAATAAGAGTGCTATTGTGTTTATTCAATTCCCATACAGTTGGGACGTTACCATAACTAAGGAAGTTTTTAATTGACAGTTTCTTAAAAAGAATCATAAAGAGATCGCCTCATTGTATAACCCACGCATATAACTCTTGATCTTAGATTTATCAAGATCAGTAGTGAGACCATCGATATAAGAATCAATGATAGCCGAAGAATCTTCTAGGTTAATTGACTCTTCAATATCGCCATCTTTGAACTCATCAAGGTTTTCAATAATTGTAATGTCATGCGGGGAAACCAATTTAATGCTATCAATAAACCGATCATACGTATAAAGATCTCGTTTCTCTTGAACAACAACTTTGACGTATTTCTCGGAAAGAGATTTAATATCTCCGGACCAACCATTATTATACACTACACGGCGGAACATAGTAAAGGGATTCTCAATAAATTCAATCTTACCGGTGTCCGTGTCTAGAATGTGAAACCCTTTTGGATCAGCGTAATCGCTCCAAGTGATCTCATACGGAGTTCCTACATAGCTGATGTTACCCTTCGAAGATTTGTGATGGTAGTGACCAGAAAATACCATCTCATATTTCTCGAAAAGAGAAGTGCTAATTCCTTCAGAATGAGCTTCTGCTCCGCGATACATTGCAAAACCAGAAATCTCAAAATGACCGAGGCAGAAACGCGAAGTTTTATTGGAGGTTAAGAATACTTCAACCTCTTTCCTATTCTCATCGCAGATCCAAGGAATGATATCAAAGTCTCCGATCGTGGTGATCTCTTTATGAACCTTGATACGAGAATATTCTCCGAGCAATAATTCTGGGCTATTGATTTCCAGAGTGTTCTTGTGATAGATGTCATGGTTTCCGAGCAGAACATGCATCGTAATATCATGATCTTGCAATGGCTGGAACCAAACATCTTTACAAGCATGGTATGCCTTCAATGAAAGGGCAGTCCTGTTATCAAAAAGATCTCCTAGCTGGTAAATCGTTTTGATACCATTCTTCAACAAATATGGATAAAAGAAATCCTGGAAAAACTTATTGAAGAATATACTGAATTTGCTGCTTCCATTCCTCGCCCCAAGGTGTGTATCACCCAAAATAGCTACCTTCATAATCAATCCTCGAAGAGACCATCCAACGCACTTGGCTTACTTTCTTTTACTGGAGGTTGATCTTTATGTTTATCTTCCTCGATGGTGATGCTATTAAGGTAATCAATAAGAGGCATAGTAAATTCGCTGTCTTCATCATGCGATTGTAGATCGAATGTTTCTACTGCTGAAGAAAGAATCATTTTCCTCTTGATATCTGCTTGACGCTTCTCTTTCTGAATAATGTGAATGAAAGTGAAGTGACATGCTTGAGTGAAATATGCAAAGGGATTCTGAGATTTCTCGGGATTGAATACGTGCATGTTCTTGATACAAGTCTCTACCCCTGCAGCAATCATCTCATCCAAGTAGGAATAATTCCTGAAATTATGCTTTTGAGCCAAACCCTTCGCGATCTTCCAAACGCACTCGCCGAGATAATTACTGATCTGCGGGAGATCACTACCTTCTTCTTTTGCCTTTTGATAGGCATAGTGATACGCGGAAATCTCAGTGTAAAACTTCTTGTTGTCTACATAGTGATTTGGGTTATTCGGGTCGACTGGCTTTACAACTTGAATCGGATCAGTGAGTGATTTTCTTGGCATGGTTAGAGGGAAGTTCAGTTACTATGAATCAAGTATACCTCTTGAGTATACCAATGCAAAATAAAGTAAACGGAGAATTTATTTTGAGTATCAAAAATACCCCGTATAATTACCCATGTAGGGTTTAAGTTTTAGAGTATTATTCTAAAGGCACTTTAACCAGACTCCATTTGAACTGTTCAGAGTCATAGATAGCAACCCTTTCCTGGAAGTGCTTCAGGGTTGTATTCTGCCAAGACTTGTAACTTAGGTCGTCAACGATATCAAACAAGTTACAGTGAGTCTTCCCTTCCTTCAACCGCAACCCTCGACCAATGCTCTGCCTGATCCTGATGGTTGATTTAGAAGGAACTGCGAAGATGATATTCTGAATCGAAGGAATGTTAATACCAGTACTGAACAAAGAAGCCGTTGCAATAATAACTGCATTCTTTTCCTTCTCCACGGTATGCCGAATCGATTCTCTGTCTTCAACATCAGTTCCACCATGGATGAAGTAAACGCTTCTCCCTGTTTTACTTAGCTTCTGACTGATCATCTCATACAGAACACTTCCATGACGGTCGACAAAGTTAAACAGAATGAGTGTATTACCTTCACATGCTTTGGTTAAGTTTGCGATAAACTTATTCCTCTTTTCATTTGCGATGATAAAGTCAACTTCTTGTTGATACGTCAAACCTTTCATAGCTTTTCTGATATGTTCAGGGTAACTTAGCATAAGTGCTTTGATACGCAACTCAGTTACCTGACCAGTTTCCATCAAAGTTTTCGTAGAAATGACTTTGAAGATTGGTCCCATTAGACCAACCAAACTTAGTTCGTTGATCTTATTGTTATCAATCGTCCCGGTCGTTCCAGTTCTCCATTCAGTATCTATGAACCTTTCCATAGTCTGAAGAACTGCGTTCGCTTTGTATGTATGGGCTTCGTCGAAAAGTGCCACATCGACGGATTTGACCAGTTGACTAAACTCAGCGGGTTGATTCTTCATCATAGCAGTCAAACTTTGCCAGGTGCTGATCATAACACTTTTGGTAAACAGTTTTTCTTTACCGGAATACAGCAACTGAATGTGGTCCTCTGGATTCCAACCATTCAGACTTGAGTAATCAGCAAAGTCCGCGTAAAGCTGCTCGACCAACATCGTCGTGGGGACTACTACTAAGACCCTATGATCCAGTCGATCTAGATGGTAACGAATCTTACTGTACAATATCAAACTTTTCCCAGAAGAAGTCGGGGATAGAAGTAAATTTCTTTTTGTCTCAAGAGATTTGAATACCGCTTGATATTGATAATCTCTAACTTGCAAAGGAACGCCTCTTGCAGTTAGATTGAGAGAATCGATGAATTGTGTTACTTCCCCTTCTTTGATCTTGGTGTTTTGATTTAACCTTGCATCGACCTCGAACTCGTAGTCTCTGGATTCGCAAAACTTAATGGCGAAGAACAGCAGACCCTTGTATAGGGTTTTCTTTCGAGTATCAAATAATTTGATTTTTCCATCCCACAATTTGTTCTTAAACGCAGGCATGAACTTATAACCAGGAGCAAAGAATGTAAAGAATTCTTGTAGCTCTTGTTCGATGCCAAAGTCATCCACGAAAACTCTCATATGAGTTTCGTTAAATTGTTCAAACTTGATCATACGCCTGCTCTAAATTTCTGCCATTCTATGATATTCTTGCAGTGGAAGCTTCTTGCCTTCAATTCAGTCATGACTGATTCTAGGAAGTAGATAGTAGCCCTTAGGTATTCCACTCTAGCCATAATGGTTTGTACGTCTCTGTCCGCTTCTAACAAAGATTCTATGTCGGACTTTAATGTTGAATTATCGTGACTGGGAAAC
>OGVO01000196.1_pt1 | contig 11403 bp, 19 predicted proteins | sample 1575771 | NCBI WGS metagenome assembly OGVO01 (sample SAMN07581527, study PRJEB24739) | freshwater metagenome | place: Singapore | collected 2015-01 | reverse complement strand
GCTCTTCCGATCTGTTTCCCAGTCACGATAAAATGGTCAGAAGGCGAAGGTGATGCGGCATCTGCCGGGTTACAAGGACGCCTGTGATTACCTGATGACGGGAGCCAGTAAGGAATTCGTCAATGCTTGGTGGAAGGCGGAACAGTACAAGCCTGAAGGTATTGTCACTGTGTCGGACATTAAGGAGCGGCTGCTGGTGCCTCCCGAGCCGGGTGTGCCGTGGGTGTTCCCGACACTGACCAAGCTGACGTATGGACGACGCAAGGGCGAGCTTTATGCCTTCGGTGCTGGCGTGGGCGTGGGTAAGACTGATGTGTTCACGCAGCAGATTGCCTACGATATTGATGTACTGAAAGAAAAAGTCGGAGTTATTTATCTTGAACAGAACGTGGTGGAAACAGCGCAACGAGTGGCTGGTAAGCTGGACGGAAAGCTGTATCATATTCCTGACGCGGATTGGTCAAGGGACGACTATGTTGCTAGTATTGATCGGCTTGATGCTCGCCAGCAGCTATTTATGATGGAGCACTTCGGGGCAATGTCTTGGAATTCTGTCAAAGGGATCATTAAGTACTTCGCAAAGGCATATGACATTAAGCATATTTATCTGGATCATCTTACTGCTCTCAGTGCTAATGAACAAGATGAGCGTAGGGCGTTGGACGGTATCATGGCTGATATGGCTAGCCTTGCTCAGTCAGACGGTCTTATTATTCATTTTATTTCACACCTGACGACGCCTGAAGGCAAGCCCCATGAGGAAGGCGGCCGGGTGATGGAGAAGCATTTCACTGGAAGCCGCGCTATTGCACGTTGGAGCCACTATATGTTTGGTCTTGAACGTAACAAACAGGATGAAGACCCGGTGAAGCGCCAGACTACCACTTTCAGGGTGCTGAAAGATCGTTTTACTGGTCGAGCCACAGCAGAGAAGTTTGGACTGTGGTATAATAAAGATACAGGGATTCTTACCGAGTGTAATCTTGAAGAGGAACTTGCACTGTGAACACTTCTGATCCTATTGCTACTGAATACTTTACGGAAAAGCTTCAGGTTATTCAGGATAACTATGCTGAACTTATGCGGGCTTATGCTGATCTGGCCCATGAGTATGAACAGGTGCTTGAGCGATACTTGAAGTTGAGCCAAGACTATGAATGCTGTGCATTGGATTTGAACGCAACTAGGCAACAACTGTATGACGCAACTGAGGGTAGGTATTGATATTGAAACGAATCTTGCACACAACAAGATTCACCTTGCAAAGACCATTGACCTAGATACTGGAGAGATTCGCACATGGAAGGAAGCAAGCAGCCTCGCGGCATTTTTAAAGGACGCTACGTTGATAGCAGCCCACAACGGAATCGGCTTCGATTTCAAAGTGTTGAACAAGCACTGGAATACGACGATTGCGAAGAGCCAGCAGTTCGATACACTGATTCTATCAAGGTTGCTAGAGCCGAGCAGAGAGAAAGGACACTCGCTGGAAAGCTGGGGCGAGGCTCTCGGGACGAGGAAGACTGATTACAGGAAGATTTGGGAGTGGATGAAGGATCGTCCTGAGGCATATCCGGGGGAATGCTTTGATGATCCTATCCATTCCCTCCTGGATTATTACTGCGAAGGCGATGTGAAGGTTCTTAAGGCACTTTACCATCACCTGACTGAATTGAAGGAGAAACAGGGGTTCAGTGATCGGTCGGTGTGGCTGGAATTTGAAGTCGCCCGCATCATTACTGAACAGGAGGACAACGGATTTAAACTGGATGTGCCCTATGCAACCGTGCTACTTACTGACATCAAAACAAAGATGGACGGAATATATGACAAGATGCAGGAGCGGTGGCCCCCGTATGTTGTCGAGCGATATTCTGAAAAGACCGGCAAGCGGCTCAAAGATACCGTGGTTACTTTCAATCCCGGCAGTCGAAAGCAAGTCGGAGAAAAGCTGATTGAGCTTGGCTGGAAGCCTAAGGAGTTTACTGAAACCGGGCAACCGAAGGTGGATGAAACGACACTGGCAGCAGCCAAGATTCCTGAGGCTCAGATGATCGCTGAGTATTTCCTTCTTCAGAAGCGGGTAGCGCAGATAGAATCCTGGATTGAAGCCGTAGAAAGCGACGGCAGGGTTCACGGTAGGGTGATTACTAACGGGGCTGTGACAGGTCGTATGACGCATTCTGGCCCCAACATGGCGCAGATTCCGAACTCTGACAGCCCTTATGGGCATGAGTGCCGGGCCTGCTGGACGGTAGAAGATGGGAATGTATTGGTTGGTTGTGATGCTAGCTCTCTTGAGCTACGCATGCTTGCTCACTATATGAGGAACGCCAAATACACTGAGGCAGTGATTAACGGTAAATCGGAGGACGGCACAGACATTCATACGATTAACCAGCGTGCGGCTGGACTAGCCACCAGAAGCCAGGCGAAGACTTTTATTTACGCCTTTCTTTATGGGGCGGGGCCGGCTAAAATCGGTTCTATCGTTGGAGGCTCTGCTGAACAGGGGCGTAAGCTGATGCAGACTTTCCTTAGGAAGACGCCTGCGTTGGAGAAGCTAAAGGAGAAGGTGGACAAGTACGCAGCTAAAGGTTGGGTGCCGGGTCTTGACGGTCGTAAGATTTGGGTAAGATCGGAGCACTCAGCATTGAACTCGCTACTTCAGGGAGCCGGAGCGATTGTGATGAAGCAAGCAATCGTATTGGCCATTCAAAATCTGAAAGAGCGTGGGGTGTGGTTCAAGCTGGTGGCTTCGGTTCACGATGAGTACCAGTTTGAAACCCGCCCCGAGTACGCAGAACTTTTGGGAGTGACTGTTAAACAAGCCATTGTAGATGCGGGTATTGCTTTTAGCCTTCGCTGCCCTCTTGACGGAGAATTTAAGATTGGAAGAAACTGGAAAGAAACCCACTAGAACATGCAAAGACTGCGGACTGTATTCTAAAAATCTTGAACTGTTTGCCAAAAACAAAGGCTCTAAACACGGACGGCGGAACCTCTGTTGGGTATGCGCAACAAAGCGTGCTGCCGTCCATCCAAAAGCCAGCCAATGGAAAACAGATCACCAGACAAGGAAGAGATATGGAGTAGACTTAGCTACATACGAGCAACGGATGGTTACGTCAGACAACTGTGAAATTTGTGGTAGTCAAGATGAGCTGTGTTATGATCACGACCACACCACAATGCAGTTCCGGGGCGTACTTTGTCGAAGCTGCAATAGATCGCTTGGACAGCTAGGCGATGATCTGTCTTCTATCCTAAAGGTAGTGGACTATTTAAGAAAAGAGAAAGAGACACACTAATGAAAGAAGAAGAGCTTGACTACGATGGTGCGGTTATGTTATTGGCGAAGGGGGACACTGTTCTGGTGCGGTCTTCAGCCAATTTAGACTCGACGGAAATACTGGCGATGCTGGCAGCAGCCGCTGTCGCACTTAACGGGATACTGGAGGATGCTGAAGGAATTAACCACACAAAACACTAAGGTATTGACGGTACTTGAAGTATCGTGATATAATAATAGTATTGCGAGTGTGACGGAATAGGTAGACGTAGCGGACTTAAAATCCGCCGCCTTCGGGCGTAAGGGTTCGACTCCCTTCTCTCGCACCAAGCTGGATTAGCTCAATGGTAGAGCAACTGCCTTGTAAGCAGTAGGTTGCGGGTTCGATTCCCTCATCCAGCACCATTTTCATTGACACACAAAGGAAGTTAAACATGAGTGATTTGAAGCCGATTACCATCAAGGGTGAAGTGTTCTTTGCTAAGGACACGTATGTTCTGAACAAGCATTTCGATGAAGACAATGATCGCTACATGCTGACGATTGGTAATCTGTCCGAGGCGGCTCAAGATGCCCTGCAAAAGCTGGGTATCAAGGTCAAAGACAAGACCCTGCCCGGTAAGCACATTGTCTCCAAGTCCAAGTTCCCGTTCAAGTTCTTGGATGCCGAGAAGAATGAGATTCCCAACGAACGTATTGGCAATGGCACTGTGGTGACGCTGCAAGTCACCCCTCGCCTGCACAAGCTGTCGAAGATGCACGGTGCAGCCGCTAATGTGCGGAACATCAAAGTCCTGGAGTTGAAGGAATACAACCCGGAGCGTGCAACTGAAGAGGATGATGTGGTTCTCTGATGAAACCTGAGCCGACAAAGGCTCTCTTGGATGCTGACTTCCTCGTTTACCGAGTGGGGTTCAGCACCCAAGAAGAGGAAGAAACTGATGCACATGCGCGGCTAATTGAGCAGTTCAATACAATCGTTTATTTCGATTTGTCCTGCGAAGGTTACAAAGCGTACATTACCGGGAAGAAGAACTTCAGGTACGACATTGCAGTGACCCATCCGTATAAGGGGAACCGTAAGGACTTCGTTAAGCCGAAGCATTACGATTACCTGCGTAACCTGCTTATGCGTATGGGCGCTGAGATGACAGACGGTATTGAAGCTGACGATGCTGTCGGTATTGAGTCCTTTAAGGACAACTACTGGATCGTGCATCAGGACAAGGATTTAGATCAGCTACCGGGCTGGCACTACAATCCTGTTAAACAGTTAAAGTACTACGTGACGGAGTTTGATGGTCTTTACAACTTCTACAAACAACTTTTGGTAGGGGATCGTGTAGACAACATTGTGGGATTACACGGTATTGGGCCGGTCAAAGCTACCAAGATTCTGGACGGTTGCAAGACAGAAGAAGAACTGTACTTGGCTGTGCAGAAAGCGTATGCCAAGGCTAATGAGCCTTATGACCGGATTATTGAGAACGCGAGGCTGTTGTGGCTTCAGCGTGAGGAAGGACAGATATGGGAGCCACCGATTGAAGCCAAGCAGTGCGAAGAACAAGGGACGACAGCTACAGCAGTGGGTAACGAAGAAACTGCATGAATATGCGCCAGAGTTAGAGGAAGGCGATATCCGCAGCACTTCGATGGGGGCACCGGGGGAAGACGTTCAGTTATCTCCCGCCGCTAGGAAAATCTACCCTGTACAGATTGAATGCAAGAACCTTGCAAAGATCGCTGTCTACGGGTTCTACCAGCAGTGTGCGGCTCATGGGCCAAACGAGCCGGTAGTAGTTATTAAACAGAATCAGTGCAAACCACTTGTGGTGGTCGATGCTGATTATTTCTTTAGGAATTTTCGTAAATGATCTGGCATGCTTTAACAGCGGTTCTTATTGTCCTTAAGCTGACAGAGCTTATTACAGTCTCTTGGTGGATTGTATTCCTGCCCTCAATTGGTGCGTTTACAGTCACGGTCTTGCTGGCAGTAGCCGGTGTTCTTCTTGTCCTGAAAGCGAATAAATGAAAGTAGTTAAGCAGCAAGTCACTCTGCTGGACACGATGGGCACTGACCTGTCTATTGTGAATGCAGCGCGGGTGAGCTTTGACAAGGAATCGGATTGGGAAGGACTGCGGTACAAGCTGTCTGAGAAAGACGCCAAACTGATTCGCTATCTTGCCAAGCACAATCATTGGAGTCCTTTCAGCCATGCTACAGCATCGTTCCGGGTGAAAGCGCCTATCTTTGTGGCTCGGCAGCTTGCTAAGCACCAAGTCGGTTTTTCCTGGAATGAAGTCTCTAGGCGCTACGTTGACAGCGAACCTGAGTTCTTCCTCCCTGAATACTGGCGTAAGCGGGCTGACAATGTGAAGCAAGGCAGTAGCGACGACAAAGCTGCTAACCCTTTCAACGTCGCTGGACTGACTTCGGATTGTCTTGCTGTATATCAAGGGATGTTAGAGCACGGTGTGTGTCCTGAACAGGCTCGGATGGTGCTGCCGCAGAACACGATGACCGAATGGATTTGGACAGGTAGCGTGTATGGCTGGGCACGTATGTGCAAGCTGCGGCTGGACAGTCATACGCAAACTGAAACCCGTGAGGTTGCACAGAAGATCAGCAACTTTATGGCAGATTATTTCCCGGTAAGCTGGGAAGTGCTAATGGAGAATTGACATGAATATTGAACAGGTTATCTACCTTATTGCACTGACAGAACTTACCCCGGAGGAACGGGAAGCTATTGGCAGTAAGTTAGATAAGGTTAGGCTGGGTGAAGCCTTCGCTGTCTTTATGGATAACACTTCTCCAGCGAAGGTTCAATCGCAATTGCGTAAAGCATTCCTGAAGAAGTTCAAGGAATTTGTTGTGGAGGAAAAGGATGGACTTTGACCGTTACCAGTACGAAGCGGAACAGACAATGCTGCCCTCCGCAAATAACCTGGAATATCTTGTGGCGGGGCTTGCGGGAGAGGCTGGCGAGGTGGCTTCTGCGTATGCAAAGTTCGTAAGGGATAACACACGATATAGTGATCTGAGGAATGAGCTTGTTAAAGAGATTGGGGATGTACTTTGGTTTGTATCTTCTCTTGCTACTCTTCTCGACGTTGATCTACGGACTGTCGCTGAAGCTAACGTAGAGAAACTACAAAGCCGTGCTAAACGAAACAAACTGAAAGGAAGTGGAAATGACCGATAAATTTGATGACAACTGCGAATGCGACGACATTGTTTCGCTGAACTTCCGATACAGCGACACCCTTACCGGGTCTACACAAACCTTTAATCGTGTGTATGACACTGATTGTCTTCAGTGGACTGAGGCGCTTCGGGACTTCCTGCAATTCCTCAGCGGTGTGTACGGGTACGACATTGCCAAGTACATTTCGGTCAGCCATCGTGAGTTTCGACAAGACTGATGCGGATTCTGTGCATTCCTGACACTCAAGTACGCGAGGGCGTGGCTCTAGAGCATCTGGAATGGGCCGGTAAGGCAATCTGCGAGTATCGTCCTGATGTGGTTATCCACTTGGGCGATCATGCAGATATGCCTTCCCTGTCTACCCATGATAAGCCTGGTTCTAAAGCCTTTGAAGGCTTGCGGTACAAGAAGGACGTAGAGGCAGCAAAGCAAGCGATGCAGATGCTCCTGAAGCCTTTGAAAGACCTGCAAGCCAAGCAGAAAGAGGACAAACACAAGGTCTACAAGCCACGTAAGATTTTCCTCATGGGCAACCATGAGAACCGTATCAACAGGGCTATTAACAACAACCCCACCTTAGAAGGGTTGATCAGCACGGACGATTTAGAGTATGAAAAAGATTGGGAAGTTCACCAGTTCTTGCACCCTGTATTTATTAATGGCGTGGGCTTTTGTCATTATTGGCCTACAGGTGCTATGGGGCGTCCTGCGTCTAGCGCTAGTGTACTTGTCAGTAAGCACCATATGTCTTGTGTTGCGGGTCATCAACAAGGGAAACAGGTGGCCTATGGTCGTAGGGCTGACGGCAAGAGTATCTGCGGCATTATCGTGGGTTCTTATTATCTGCACGATGAACATTACATGGATAAGCTTAGCAATCGTCATTGGCGCGGTCTACTTGTTTTGAATGAGGTTAACGATGGGCACTTTGATGAACTATTCCTCTCAATTGAATACCTCCAACGGAAATACGGAACACAAGTGTAATACCTGCTTTTATCGGGAGATGCCTAACTCTAGTGTGTCCCCCTGCAAAGCCTGTTCTGGATACAGTCATTACGCTAGGGACACCATGTACTTTTGGGGAGAGAAGGAGCTTGCTAAAATGAATGATACTGATCAATTTGATGCAGTGGAGAAGCCAAAACACTATATGCTGTTCCCTGAAAGCAGCATTGAAGTACGTGATGTGATTACCAAGCTGGTCGAGAAGATGGAGGATTCTTCCTTTAAGTTTCAAGGCATGGACTACAGCGATTACGTGCAGGCCATGCAGTACTTCATGCGGTTTATGGAAAAGAACGGTAAGGAAGACCTGAAGAAAGGTATTTGGTATATCAACAAGATCGTGGACAACTGGCATGACATTCCCAATGACGTTTGAAGAACTGAAAGAGAGACTGGCAATGCTGGATGAAGTCACGCTACTTGAACTATTGAATATCAGAAGTACAGACCTGATTGCAGCATTCACAGATATTATTGAAGATCGCCGGGAACAACTAGAAAAGGAAGTAAGCGAGTATGAGTAATTACATGGGCATTGAGATTGATTACAGCCGGGACAATCTCTTTGATGAGCTTGGGCTGAAGCGCATGAAGGAATCGTATATGCGGGATGATGAAAAGAGTCCGCAAGAGCGGTTTGCGTATGTCTCCAAGATGTTTGGCAGTAATATTGAACACGCTCAGCGCCTGTACGATTACGCTTCTAATCACTGGCTGTCTTATTCCACTCCTGTGCTGTCCTATGGGCGGTCGAATAAGGGGCTTCCGATTAGCTGCTACCTGAATTACATTGAAGATACTGCGGAGGGGTTGGTTGAGAACTTTTCGGAGACTAGCTGGCTTTCTATGCTGGGCGGTGGTGTGGGCATTGGCTTTGGCATTCGTCACGCTGGCGACAAGTCTACCGGCATTATGCCCCACCTGAAGACCTACGATGCCAGTTCTCTTGCCTATAAACAAGGAACTACCAGGCGTGGCTCCTATGCAGCGTATCTGGATATCTCTCACCCGGATATCCTGACGTTTCCGGAGATGCGCAAGCCGACAGGTGATCCGAATCAGCGGGCACTGAATCTGCATCATGGAATCAATATCACTGACGATTTCATGGAGATTCTTGGTCGCTGTATGACAGACCCTGACGCTAAGGATGATTGGCATCTGCTAGATCCTAAGACGGGACAGACGGTGGAAGTTGTCAGTGCTAAGGAACTGTGGCAGCGTATTCTGGAAACCCGGATGCAAACGGGAGAGCCTTACCTTCATTTCATTGACACCAGCAACCGGGAGCTTCCTCCTTGGCTGAAGGCGCGTGGGTTGAAGGTTCGACAGTCCAATCTGTGTTCTGAGATTACGCTTCCGACTGACGCTGAGCGGACTGCTGTTTGTTGTCTGTCTTCAGTGAATCTGGAGTATTATGATGATTGGAAGGATAATCCGCTATTCCTGCGGGATATTGCTGAAATGCTGGATAATGTTCTTGAGTTGTTTATTAATAACGCTCCAGACACTATCAGTAGGGCTGTGTATTCTGCTGTACATGAACGCAGCATTGGTGTGGGCGCTCTTGGGTTTCATGCGTATCTGCAAAAGAAAAGCATCCCATTTGAGCCTTCCCTAGCTGTTGGGCGTAACCGTCAAATCTTTTCTCATATTCGTAGGCAGCTTGAGATTGCTTCTACGGAGTTGGCGAAAGAGCGTGGTGAAGCTCCTGATGCCAAGGGATACGGTAAAGCTTTTGAAACTCTTGCTCTAAACCTTCATAACAGTGATTTTGAAGTTGGGCAAATAGCTTACTTGTTAAGGGTGGGAAGATGGCGTTACACGCCAGAGAAGGCAATCAAGGTTGAAGTTGTTGAAAAGCTAGGCGATGGAAAGTTTAAAGTTAAAGTTTTGGATCGCGAGAAAGTGCTAAGCCCTAATGTAAATCCTCCAGAAGATGAAGATATTTTGATGTGGGCTTCTTTTAAGGTGCTGATCAGTGAGGAGCAACGAGCGAATGCGATCGCTGCTAAAAACACCCCTGATCACCCTTAATTGATTTCCGTATATACACCGATTGTATCCATAGCCTTGATTGATTATTGTATATACATAAATCAATCAAGGTAAATCAAATGTCTGCTCAAGCAACCATCCAACCCATCCAGTATTCTGAAATTCCCGCTGAATTGTTAAAGCAAGCTCGCAAAGAAAATCGCATTTGCGGCAATTCTGCCAAGACCGTTTGGTATGGCGCGTTTGTTAACGGTTCTATCGTTGGCGCAATGGGGCTAACTGAAACCAAGTCGGAGGTTTCGATTCGGTGTTTGTTTGGTGGTCCGTATGCGCCACTGGTCAAAGCGGCTAAGAGATTAGCCAAGGAGCAAGGTAAGGCGATCGCCATGTTGGAGTACAAGCAAAACGTACCCATGCTTCAAAAACTGGGTTTTACCAACCAGGGCAGCTACGCCATGAGCAGTGGTGAAGTTTTCAAAATGAAATTTGCTGTTGTGTAATATGAAAAATTAGATTATTGTATATACAGTCAAACAGTCAATAGAAATAACAATGCAACGCACAGCAACAATTCAATTCACTCAACAAGATTCACAGGAAATGTTAATGCTTTCCGAAAGTGAACTCCACTTAGTCCCTTCCAAAGGATTCTTAGTGGGTTCACCCATGACGGGTAAACACTGGAAGACTTGGGAAAACAGTCAAGAAACAAAAAACAAATTGCTCGGAACTGACGACGGAGATTTCATGATTGATATTTCGTCAATTGTTCGGCACAAGTTAGCTGAATTGAATCATTCTTATTTAGTTTTGACGATCACCGTCAAAACTACTCGGAAAGGTAAAAAAGTAGAAATTTATTAGTCAAAAATTATGCCAAAAGGTGGCGCGGGACTTGGACAAGGTAGAAAGCCCAATCCTGACAAAAAACAATTAGCATCAATTCGCTTTGATCCAGAAGTGCTCAAGTGGTTGCGATCGCGTCCCAACTACAACGCTTTTCTCAATCAACTGGTTGCGGAGCGAATGCAGTCCGTTGAGGCTCAGTATCTTTGGAGCGTTGAGTTAGAGTCTCAAGGTTCTGGAGAATATGGACAATTATTAGAACTAGAGTTTTCTGAAGCTCTAGACAAGGCAAGAGACTGGGTAAAAGTTCAAGGCAGAACCGCCAGCCTTCAGCCCGACTTTGTTAAAGGGGAACGAGATGAAAGCGGTTGCCTCCCCCCTGTTGATGCAACGGTTCAGTCAAACTTAAAATTCAGGATTTGTTAATTATGAAAATTGTCAAGGTGGAAAACGGACCAGAAGCAATGAATTTCATGGATCACGTAGAAGGATGCGCTGAAGAATCGGGGATGATCTGGCTCCAAGATCCCTGCTTTTTGGGCGATGACGACGCGATCGCCCGTTTCAGAGAAGAACTCAAGTTTTATGGTGCGATTGCTACCGAAGTATCGCCCATGACGAATACGGATGGAACCGTTGCGATCGCTTACTTCCTTCCCGAAACTCAGCAGGGAATGGATTTCTTGCAAGAGCAAACCCTGGGATGTGTCGATGTTTTTGATGTGTTTGCCAAAGAAGCTGGGTGGATGGTTGGACCCCCACAGGCTCTTATGGAATTGGCAAAACGATTGTCGGCGATCGATTCATCTGCTGAGATTAATTTTCTGGCTATAGACCCCAGACTTTCCGATGATTGGGGCGTTTGGGCAAAGGGGTTTGCCGCCAAAATCTTGGCGATCGACTGTAAGGTTCGGGATGGAAAAATCGTTGGATGCGTTGATAAATGCGACGACTATTGCATTGAATACGTCGTCAATCAGTTTGCTTCACTGGAGGAAAACCCTGATCAAACCTTTCACCTGACAGGCGTAGTATATCGTGACTGGGAAA
>OGVO01000194.1_pt1 | contig 11416 bp, 5 predicted proteins | sample 1575771 | NCBI WGS metagenome assembly OGVO01 (sample SAMN07581527, study PRJEB24739) | freshwater metagenome | place: Singapore | collected 2015-01 | reverse complement strand
GTTTCCCAGTCACGATACCAGATGATATGTACATATCTTGGTCTTGCGGGGCAAAACCAACACACGTAGAGTCAAGGGTGAGCTGTACTCCTTCTCCGCTTACGCGCGGGCTAGAGAATGTAAAGTCGGTATGTGAAGTGGTTTTCGACACATATACAACCCGTGAAGTAGATGAGCCATGCCAGACTTGATTATTTAGGGTTTCGATAGTATCAGAATTAAATCCAGAAGCAGGTGTATTTGCGTTTGTACGAACACTTTGCACGACTAAATTTCCATCAGCAATAGTATACTCTCGGGGGTTAGCATTTAGACCTGTAAGAGTCGTTGTGCTCTCGCCTCCTGTGTATGTAAAAGTGCGCCACGTACCTCCATCATCTATAATTCTTATCGAACGTGTACCCGCAGTGTAGAAACGATCCTGTTGCCACGTATTCGTACCATTTTTTACAACCGAAAATCTAAGTGTCAGTGTATTATCTGATACTGTAGTGTCATTTGCGGTATATGCAACTGTAACTAAACCAGAAAGACCAGATCCTCCTGATTGTGACAGTGTAACAACACCATCGCCAACTCTTGACCCGGTGGCAACCAACTGCGTTCCCGCAGAATCCTTATAAATATTTACTGTACGAGTTCCCGCAGAATCTGTTAGAGACCAGTAAAGAACGAAAGCGTTTGTATTGGTTGTTCGTGCGCCCGTGAACGACCATGACGACATTTGGTTTGAAGCGTCACCAGCTTCCGTAATGTCTGTAGTAGTATCTGAAGCAGAATCAAAAGTAGTTATAGCACCAGTCCATTCGTATTGATTCGATGTTCCATTTACAAAGAGTAATAGGTCAATAAGCATGGTGCTATTCCATACCGTTGTGAATTGAAAATTCGTGGATGAAAACCCGTCTAACAATCGATACCATGTTCCACTGTAGCGAAACTCAAGTTCGTCATCATAACCACGGAGCGGTATTTCAGTACCACCAGAAGTTTGCCATTCGTATGAACCATTAATACCGCCGAGCATAGAACCAGACGCCGAAGCACCATCTAGTGTAAAACCCTTACGAATTGAAATTTTTTCGGCATCGTTAATAAGGACATTCTGACTACCCTCCACAAGATTACGTGCGCCGGTATTCGTGATATCGGGTTTAGTATGATAGCCAAGAAATTTGTCTATCAAAATATGTGTGTTGGTTTTCTTTGCCATTTACTTTACTCGATAGTAAAAGGTGCGCGGACGGATTGCCTGACTCGGATGGTCTGCGTTGTATTTCCTGTACAAACCCATTTTGTCTCCCTTTCCATACAGTTCTTCACTAAACCACGCGATATCAGAACGAGCGTCGTTGCCTTGTAGCTGTTGTGCAATCAGGATAGCACACTCATAGAGCCAAATGTTATACGAATCTGTGTCTAGATTCACAATGTCACTATCAGAAGTGGTTGTTTCAGACCATGTACCTGCTTCTGAACGGAAAAGGAATTTTGAATAGTAGACAATCTCCCAGATATACCCAAGAGAAATGACGAGGCTGTTGGCGCGAAAATCCGTCACAGCACCTGTTGCGTTAATCACCAAACGTACTGAGTCGATTGCGCTTGGCGCAACTGAACCACTTTCAGTGGCACCATTCCACTCAAATTTGAGTAAATTCCATCCAGCTCGGAACGCGGTTGAGTCTGCTTGTGCAGTAACTGTGGCGCTTGACCAGTAATTCGTAGTCAAATCATTTCCCCACAATAGTTGGAATGAAGTAACTTTTGAAGTATCTGAGATATATACCCAGATGAAGAATGTTCCCACTTCATCGAACGTAGATAGGTCTATCGCAGTAAGTGTCGTGTTATTGAGTTGGTTTGCTCCGTTCGCAAGCGCAAATTTGAGAGAGGAATTACCAGATACGTAATACTGTGAATCAACCGACAGACCTGACGCTACGCCTCCAACAGACCACGTACCCTCACCGGTAATAGCATTGAGTGGAGCAATGGTTGTACGGTTGCTACCTACATTTTTATCTATACGAATTGTCTTACTTGCAGAGTTCCAGTCTATATAGGCGTTATTGTCTTCAACAGCCTTGCGCAAATCGAAATCCATACCATAGGTATTCGAGAATTTATCGCGGAGCGTGCGTCCTGCTTGAGGTCGAATATCTATGAGCTTTCTACCTTTAACATCAGACGGGAGTGCGTAATTATACACCTCGTCATGAATGGGATTGGTCAGATTTGAATAACGAATTGTCTCATCTGGGTCAATACGTGACACCACCGTGCGAGCTGCGCGGGAAAATACCTGATTTAGGTTTGTGACCTTGTTCAGGGTTGTACCGTGGACGATACCCTTGAGGTCGTCCTTTGCATTACTGATGGTGTATGGCATGGCAGTTATGAATTACTGCGACTCAGAGACACTGACGGTGCAAGCTGCTGATGAGGAAGCGAAAACAGGACCAGTATAAAGATTCGCTCCGCGTTCGATGAAGTATGACGATGAGGCGTGAATCGGGAAACCGCCCGTTGCTGGTACGTTTGCTACCCCAGCTGAACCAACAGCGAAACGAAGAAATACTGGCGAGGTGCAAGTAGACGAGAATTGTGCAAATCCGCGCGCAGATGACGTAGCGAGAATGAGAGACTGGTTACCCGCTGAAAGTGTAATAACACCAGATGTTGCAAACGAACCAAAACTGTACTCCTCGTTTGGAATACCACCAAGTGGTTGATTGTTAGGTGCGTTAAGTGCCATGAGAGAGAGTGCAATGAATCCTGCCAAGACACCAGTAAGTATATAGCTAATTTTTTTCATAATGTTGATTTTAATTGAATCGGCTCATCGCTACCCCCGTAAAGGGGTAGAGTGAACCGACTAGATTGGACACGAACCGTACTGCCACATAACATGTCCGATTGAGTTAGAGCCAGTGAACGTCGCGCTTGACGTTGCGATTGAGCTGATAACAAATCGGATAGGTGTAGCGGTTGAAGTAGCGGTCGTCTGGAAACATCCACCACTGAAGGTAGATGTTGCAGAGTTTGACGTGGTAAGGCTGAACGAACCACCAGAAACCGTTACATCGTCGCCGACCGTAAGGTCGCCGTCAAGAACAATGTTCGTAAAGTTCGAATCACCCTCAGCACCCAAGAACGCTGATTGTTTACCAACAACCAGCGCAACCAATGATGCGAGAACCGCACCAATGATTACTCCTATGATGATGTTTTTCATTTAGGTTGTTGATTAGTTGATAAACTAAACAGTGCCGTTCGAGCCAACCGTACCGAAGAAGTCCTCAGCTGAAACCGCCTCGCGGTAACCAGCCTTGTAGATATGGTTGTTGTTCCTCTGCATCTCCCACGGAACAAGGGTTGACCAGAATGACTCACGGACATACCTCTTGACACCGTGTCGGCGAGCAAGAAGGAACCATGCTGAGTCAGAGCCACCTGCACCTGCGCCAAGGAATGGCGAGTACATGACCTGAAGCTCAGGATAGAGCTGTGAGTAGTAGTTGAGGTCGTTGTTCGAGGTGTTCGAGCGAAGTTCTGACTTCGTGATAACCTGCGCCTCCTTGTGGAGTGCGGTTGGAACGAGAAGGAGAGCTGGCTCATAACCGAGAACTACGCCGTCCTCACCTTTCTGCTCGCGGAGCGAGTTGATAGCAGCCTCGAGATTGCCGTCCGTAAGGGTACCGGTCTCAAGGTTATCAATCGTTGTGCCGTTAAGCGTCGAGTGTGAGTTAGAGAACAATGCTACGCCATCGCGTGATGAATGGACAAAAACAAGGGCAGCAAATTGGCACTCATTTTATAAAAAAATTTCTACACCCATAAACTGTTGAGTCTTTTATTAACGAACCAGGGTAAACGTATTAATAGGTTAATTTTATCTTTTCTGAACCAGTATTTTTGCGCATCAAATTAATGACAGGTCTTATGAAGCGTTTTGTATATGTAATAGTTGCTCTTATTGTAATTCTTGGGTTAGTTGGTTTTTTACTGCCTTCTCAAAAATTAACCAGTACAACAGCCAATGTCACAACCCCTTTTGACGGAGTTTCAAGAGTCATCGTGAATAAACAATATTGGAAAAACTGGTGGCCTGGTACCATAAGCAATGATAGCACTTTAGTATTTGAGAATACCGAACTTCATTTAGATATGTTATTACTCAATGGTTTTAAAGCAAAAACATTGAATACTAATATCCCGGCTTTTCTAGAGCTGCAAGGAATTGCTACATACAATGCTGAAACTGCTTTAACATTCAACATTACCTCTTATTTCTCTCAGAATCCATTCATTAGACTGTATCAGTATTTATTGCATCGTTCCGAACAGAAAAAATATGAGCAACTATTCAAGCTTCTGAGTCTTTCATTTTCTAATGTAAAAAGAGTGTATGGGTTCGATATTCAAATGGGAAAAGTGCCTAATGCTTATTATGTATCCGTAAAAACATATCTCGATCATTATCCAACAACTGAAGAAGTATATGCAAATATCAATGAGGTTACAAATTTTATTCGATCAAAGAATAGCAAGGTGATGAATGAACCTATCTATAATGTTTTCAAAGAAGGAGAAAATAAATACCTCTTAATGGTTGCAGTGGCGTCTGATCGAGAAATACCTACACAAGGAAAGTTTCTTCAGAAAAACATGATGCTTGGCAATATTGTAGTTGCCGGAGTACAAGGAGGTTATGATGCAATCAATAAATGTAAGGAAGCTGTTCAGTTTTATGTGAGCGACTTTAGAAAAGTGTCACCAGCTATTGCATTTGAAAGATTGATCACCAACAGACTTCAGGAAAAAGATAGTAGTAAATGGATAACAACGATTAACTATCCTGTCTTCCAATAATCAATCATTTCTCTCCCAATATCACTACCGTATCATTATTTCTGGCAAGAATGTAAGCTTGTTTGCCTGCTATTTTGATCGATCGGATATTTCGCACTTGTCCTTTGATACGAGCCGATTGTTTTGGTGATACAATCATGCCTTTCCCTGTTTGATATTGCAACATGTTTCCGAAATCAGCATCTTGTCTACCGATCTCAACATTATTACTATAAAAGTTTCCGAAAGTCAACCATTGTGTCCCATTTGGTGAGGTTATTTTTTGAATTGCTCTGATCTGGCTGAATTGTGTTTCCTTGGGTAAAGGATTAGCCGTATATGTGCCATTACCTTCATTCAAGAGTAGCATATGATCAAAACAATTAGCTTCTAATTGGTAGGCTTTCTCAAACTTTTGTGGTGCGAATAACTCCTTTAATTCAGCTTTGGCAAAATCAGCGGCATAGAGATATTTTTTTCTGATGGCAGGTATCGATTTCTCCAAAACCATTTTACTAACGAATGGTATTTCTTTCCCATTAACATAATAAGTCATTAGCTGCTCTACCCTACCGTTATCATCAAAGTCATTCATGTACATACGAACCGGAGATTCTGATGAAGCCTTAACCCGACTATTCCGACCAAAGTTCCCTGCTAAAATGTCTATATCACCATCTCCATCAATATCATCTGCATAGATTGATTGCCACCATCCTTTTAACTGTGTGATATTCTGCTTTATATATTTCTGACCGGTTCTAATGAAGGCATCGATACCACCCCAATTATATGCCAACAGCAAATCATTCTGTTGATCATTATTCATATCAATCCACTGAGCGGATGTTACCATACCGGGGTTCATCAACTCATTGCTATAAGCAGCTGTTACATCTTGAAAGTTCCCATATCCATCATTCAATAAAAGATAAGATCGTGGTGGCATTCCATAAGCCCAGGTAATAGAACGACCTGCGAAAAAGAGATCCATAAATCCATCTCCATTAATATCTTGAGCCAGCACTTTACTTTGAGTATTCATGCCTCTTGGAAAAGCCATTTCTTTTTTGCGGAGATTACCTCTTCCATCATTGAGGTATAATAAGGGTTGCAGATGTTCATCATCTTCATAATATTCATTACCTCCTGTTGCTATAACAAGATCAATAGCCTGATCATTGTTTACATCTACCCAAATAGCATCTACATTTTCCCAGACAATATCTTTTTCCAATGCTGGCTGTACAGAACGTATAAATGTTCCTTGCGGGGTTTGAAGAAACAATCCATTATTAGATCCTTTTGAAGCTCCTACAAATACATCATCCAATCCATCTTTATTGATATCAGCAACCGCCAACGCAGGCCCCTCAGTTGAGAGCATATGCGGAATCAGCGGTTCTCTGTCAAATTCGTTGAATACATTTTCTTCATGCAAAAATTGTAAGCCGGTGATTGAAGTAATATCCTGCAGTGAAGAAGCACCTACATTTTGATGTAATCGTTGATCAAAATCAAACAAGGGGAGGCCTTTACTATATTTTACTTTTATAGTACTGCCTTTACTAATTTGTATTGATTGATATGTTCGGTCTGGCCATATCAATAATGCCGAATCCGGCTGTGCATTGTTCAATCCGGCCAGTAATGGCAATTGCATACTTGACTGAAATCCACGCACAGGAAATTGTTCATAGCTCTGCATTTGATCTTTAGTATAGATCAATAGTTTTGCTCCAAGTGCATTACGATTCAACTGATCACCCTCGAGTTGCAACTTTATATAATTCTGAGAAGATTGATCAGTATTCGTTTTGTTTTCATAGACCAATACCGGATCATTGATATTGTTTACTACAACATCAAGATCGCCATCATTATCGAGATCTGCAAAAACAGAGCCATTGGAGAAAGTAGGCAGATTGTTCTTAATACTGTCCGTGATATTATTAAACTGTAAGGATCCTTTATTTCTGTAAAACTGATTGGGTAACTTGATCTCAGGAAACTTACTGATCAATGCCAGATCTTTATCTTGAAGTGTATTATTTTTTAGTTTATCCTGTAACTCCCCACCTGATACGTAATTGATATAGTCGATGTCATTCATCCTTTTGGGGATACCATTGGAAACAAAAAGATCTTTCAGACCATCGTTATCGAAATCCATCCATAAGGAAGCCCAACTCCAATCAGTAGCATGAATACCCGAATATTGACCTACTTCGCTGAAATATCCATTCTTTCTATTAAACTGAAGATTATTACGAGCGTACTGATATGTGTATCCGTATTGAAGTTTCTGTTGAAATATATTGTAATCATCTTCTGCCATTGACCTCTTCAACATATACTGATCATAAGGCAACATATCCATAGAAATAATCTCCGGATACGCATCGTTATTAATATCTGCTACGTCAACTCCCATTGTAAATTGACTTGTATGCATCAACTGTTCTGATCCTTGCTCAGAGAAAGTGCCATTTTTTTGATTAATATAGAGATAATCATTTTCGTGAAAATCGTTACCAACATAAATATCAGGCCATCCATCTAAATTGATATCTGCAACAGTAACCCCCAACCCATATCCTATTTTACTACCATTGATGCCTGCTTCTTTAGTAATATTTACAAACCTAGAAACAACATTCCCCTTCTCATCTTTGATTTGCTCATTTCTGTAAAGCCTTTGTCCGGCAAGTGAATCATAGGTATTCAAAAAATTAGCCCTAGGTGCATAGTTACCATCATGATTCACAGAATGGTTTAGCAAGAACATATCCAGGTCTCCGTCACCGTCAAAATCCAGAAAAGCAGATTGCGTACTGAAACCGGAAAAATCAAGACCATACCTTGCAGCTTGATCTTCATATACTGGAATACTATCAGTACCGATTCCTTTACAAACAAGTAGCTGGTTTTTTCCTTTTAAGGTTTTAAAGTTGCCAACCCTACATACATAAATATCTAACAATCCGTCATTGTTGATATCTACAACTGAAACACCTGTACTCCATGCACCATCAGCAGGTATGCCGGCTTCCTTTGTTACATCTTTGAATTGCAAATTTCCTTTGTTCAGATAGAGTTTATTATTCTCTTGATTGGCTGCAAAAAAAAGATCGATCAGTCCATCATTATTAAAATCTCCTGCTCCCACTCCTGCACCATTATAGTAATACATGTAAGAGAAAAGATTGAAGGAGGTTGTAGGATGAAGTGTATTGCTAAAATGTAGCCCCGTACGTTCATGATCCGCTAACTCAAACAAAGGTTTTTCTTTTTTACCCGAGCAAGCGGTGATAATAAGAACAAGCAGGAAAAGACCTGTGTACAATAATCTGTTTTTCATTCCTCTTATTTTACTTTCCCTGATGGTTTATTAATTTCATTTTGATGCAAGAGATAATATACCGGTGTATTATTATTACGAGCGAAAAATATCCCTTTCTTATTTTTTTGTTGAATCACTGCCATATCCCTTACCTGACCTTTCACAGATAACCCAGATACGGTTGTTGATAACGGTTCAAACTGATTATTCCCTTTATTCAACAACACATGACCATAAGAAGCATCAATGCTGCAGAACTGTGGTAATAGGTCAAAGAAATTACCGGCAAGGATAATATCATTTCTACCATCCTGATTCACATCTGTAATAACAGATGCATGTACAGAAGATAACTGTATCATATATGGAAGAGATAATAATGCAAATTGGCCTTTCCCGTTATTGATAGCAATAGAGGTTGCTGCATTGTTTACTGTTAATTGCTGGGCGCCTTTCAAGCCATCTTTGAATACTTCCGTAATCGTTTTATTGGCAAAATCGGCATGCTTTAGATTCGATTTTTTGAGCGATGGTATTTGATCCGTTATATCTTTCTTCAGAAATACCGGCACATCTTTTCCATTGATACTATGACTAAACATCTTATCGATGGTCCCATTTTGATCGAAATCTTTGATCCAAAGAGTTACAGGATTCTCTACGGTGGGCTTCATGTAAAAATTCTGACCTATGTTACCCAATAATAGATCCAAATGACCATCACCATTCAAATCACCAACGGAAATAGACTGCCACCATCCCATTTCTTTTTCGAGTCCCGTTGATAGTTCTTTAAATTGTCCACTTGAAAAAGCATACACTTTGGGTGACATCCATTCTCCAACAATAATGAGTTCCTTTTTTTGATCACCATTGATATCGGCACATGCTGCTGAAGTGATCATGCCCAATGTGTTGAGAAAAGGGGCGACCTTATCCGTTACATCAGAAAATGACCCTCCGCCTTCGTTGTGATACAAATAACTTTTGGGAGCAATGCCATAATTCTGAGGCTCACTTCTGCTTCCAACAAAAAGGTCTGTTTTGCCGTCTGCATCATAATCCAATGCAATTGCAACTCCTGCATTGGTATGGCTCAATGGAAAGGTTCCGGATTGTAAAGTGAAATTACCTTTGCCATCATTGATATAGAGTTGGTGTTGGTATTTTTCTGAAGTTGCCGGAGCAAAATTTCCACCGCCACCCGTAAACAAGTCCATATCTCCATCTTGGTCTACATCCAGAAAAATAGCAGCTGTTACATCATTAAAAATAAATTTTTCGAAATCAGGCACTTGTTTTTTGACGAAACCCTGCGCTGTTTGTAAGTATAATTGTGATGGTTGTCCAACCGCGCCTCCTACAAACAGATCATCCAAGCCGTCTTTATTGACATCAGCCACTGCTGTTTTCGGGCCTTGTTTTGATAACATAAAAGGAATATTTCTTTCCTGATAGAAATCAACGTATTCATCTTCTTTATGTGCATCAAAAGAAAAGTTGGTTAAAGAAAGAAGAGTTGTGGTCGCTAAGTTCTTATCCGGCTGTATGGATTGTACCTGAATACTATCATAATAAATATGTTGCAAACTGTTTAGAGAAACCTTCGGAAGAATGCTGATGTTGTTATCCGGCCATTGTATTTGAACAGAGTCAATTTTTTTGTTTCCAACACCTATGGTTTGTTTGTATTCTACTGATGATTGGAATCCTTTACTCGGTATCAATTCACGTGTGATCACTTGATCTCCTGCAAATACTTTGACCTTACTTCCGATAGCGAATGGATTATTGCCTTTATAGTGTAGTTGTAATGCGAGATAATTATTGGTAGCATTATCTCTTCCTGTATTTTTATATACAAGTGCTTTTTGATTTACATTATTGATAATAAGATCAAGATCCCCATCATTGTCTAGATCCGCATAAGCTGCTCCATTGGAAAATGTCGGCTGATCGAGTCCCCAATCGGTTCCTGCATCACTAAATTTCAAATTGCCAAGATTTCTGAAAGCGCTATTCGGTATGGGAACACTTGGCATTTTACCAATTACGGTATTAACTTCTTCTTTTTTTCCTTTGAGGACCATCTGGTTCACAACATCATTAGCAAAGAAGTCAATAAAATCTTGATCAGTCACATCACGGTATATGCCATTGCATACGATAATATCCGATAACCCATCATTATCTGCATCAAACATCAGAGCTCCCCAGCTCCAATCACTAGCGGCAACACCACTAAAGAATCCTGTTTCCAAAAATTTCCCATCACCATTGTTAACCTGCAATGCATTTTGGGTGTATTGATTAAAAAACCCTTGATCTTGTTTTAGCTTAAAGACATCATAGTTTTCAAAAGAGGTATTTGTTTTAAGACGATAATCATCTCCCGGCAACATATCCGTTGTAAAAATATCTGGCTTACCGTCATTATTGATGTCTTGAAGGTCAGCTCCCATAGATGAAAAGCTGATATGCTGGGTGCGCGCCTCTATCTCATCTTTGAATGTACCATCACGTTGATTAATATATAAATAATCTTTTTCAAAAAAATCATTAGAAACATAGACATCAGGGTATCCGTCGAGATTCACATCACCTACGGTAACTCCCAAACCAAAACTGATGATACTGCCATAGATGCCGGCTTCTTTCGTTACATCAGTAAACTTTCCATTATCATTCCGAAGCAAATGATCTCCACCTCCTTTTAAGAATTCTGCATAAGGAGCCTGCGCATCCGGGATACTACGCATATTCGCATAGTTCAAAGAGTTTACGGGAATAGGGCTATTATTCACCAAAAAGCAGTCTAGATCGCCATCAAGATCATAATCAAAGAAGGAAGCATGAGTCGTATAACCATCGTTATCCAATCCATATTCAGCTGCCTTTTCTGTAAACGTAAGATCATGGTTATTGATGTACAATTTATTTTTCCGCAGTGCTTTATTGAGCATATTTCCTGCATTGCACACATATATATCAAGCCAGCCATCGGCATTGATATCAACAAAGACTACTCCTGTACTCCACTCATTGTTGTATGTAATACCGGCTTTCGCAGTAATATCTTCAAATTTCAAATCACCTTTATTCAGGTATAACTTATTACTGCTTTGATTGGCAGTAAAAAATACTTCCGGAAGTCCATCATTATTCAGATCTCCTGTAGCTACTCCCCCGCCATTATACAAAATATCGTGACTGGGAAAC
>OGVO01000193.1_pt1 | contig 11487 bp, 20 predicted proteins | sample 1575771 | NCBI WGS metagenome assembly OGVO01 (sample SAMN07581527, study PRJEB24739) | freshwater metagenome | place: Singapore | collected 2015-01 | reverse complement strand
GGCTCATAGTCCAGCCCCAACTCGCGGGCGATCTCCCCGCACTGGCGCTGACTGCTCATGCTATTTTGGCTGCACAAACTGATGTGGTGCAGTGCATCCAGCAGTTCCTTGTTGGCAGTCTCCAGCGCGGTGATGCGGTCAGCCTGTTCGTGCACCTGAGAGCGAAACGAAACCGTCTGCTCCAGCCTCAATTCACGCTGCAACGCCTCGTTCTCTTCATACAACCGGCGCAGTTCGGCGGCGGCTCGATGTCGTGCGTCCATCGGGCCGTTACTGCTTCCGTCCAGCCAGTCAGCCAGCCGCAGGGCTTCGGGTTGTTTGTCAGTCATAGCGGCGCATCCTCGTGGTTGTCAGGATTGAAGGGCGGAACTCCTGGTTTGTCGGAGGGACGGGGCCAGGAAGGAAAAGGCCAATTGCTCATGTTCATCCTAAAATTATACCACACTTCACGTTGAAAGACAAGAATCACCCCACAACACGATCAGGACCATAGGATCGAGGATCTGCCAAACGTTCTTCCATCTCCTCATATTGCTGAACGATGTCGTTGATTACCGTATCCAACCCGACCTGAAACGCCAGGCTGGCCGCATCGTATACGACAATCCATTTCTCATACTCAGCGTTGCGGATGTTACGCATATTTCACTCCATGAAAAGGTAAAGACACAAAGACAAAACCATCATAATCAGCATACAGTTACTTTAAAGGTACTTTAAGTATATATTTACTTATAGTATATTTATCTTTAAGTTACTTTGAATGTCTTTAAGTTACTTATAAGACACTCTAAAGGTATAGGGTATCAGTATTTATCGAAATTGTCAATAGAAATCTGGTCGTCAAGATCAAAATCTTCCTCAATGTTGTTATTTTGATACAACAGGTCCTGCCTCTCTAGCACTGGGACCTCAATATCCTCATTGACAACATGGAAACAAGAATCGCAGATGTCCAAGAATTCGTTCGTCTCGGCATGTCGCCGGGTGGCCTCAAAATCGGATAGGAGTCGATTACAGCATTGGCAGCGCATTGGGTATTCCTTTTAGTACACTTTGTTTACAACTATTAAATTTTATGGTATAATAAAGCTTTTGGAGGATATATGAAAAATTCAGAAAGAATCCGATTATACAAAACATACAATTCCTTGTATACAAGACACTACATAGAAGAAGGCTATGTGTGTATTTATTGCAACAGCCCAGCAGAAACACTTGACCACTCGCCTCCTTTGTCTTGGATTGAACCTTTTGGTGTCTCTGCGTTTAGGAAGGCATCTATCCCGCTGGTCACTGTACCTTGCTGCAAAGAATGTAACAATTTACTAGGCGATAGAAAACTTTTAACAGTAGAGGAGAGGCTAGAGTACCTCGAAAAGAAATATCATAGCCTCTTTGATAAACTAGTTCGCTGGTCTGAAGAAGAGATAAACGAGATGGGCGCATCCTTCCAGAAAACGTTACGAGCGCAGCAGTGGCGAGAAGAGGACTTGTCTAGAAAAATCCGCGCCGTGGAACAGCGCCTTGTAAAGCCCTGGACTCTCCCAACCTTTGATTCAATTTAAATCGCTTGTAGGCCCGTTTAGGGCCTTCTAGGGCTATTCTTAGCCACGTACAAGCTTGTATAGGTGCAAGTCGTTGCCTTCCTCGTCAAAATTGTTACAAATCATCCAGTCCATGGCATGGGCACGATTAAGGAATGTCACAGCGACGATACCGCTGGATATGTATATAATTTTGTACATTGTCAATCTCCGTCCATTTCACGGTCACGCAGGTAGTCGTAGAGGTCATCTGCCCATTGTTCTAGCTTGTCCCAGGCTTCTTCCCAGGTGTAGCCATCATCCAGCAGGTCATCAATGCTTTTCATGGTTTAAACTCCTATGGTTAGAACAGACGATAGACAAAACCCTTACTTACACGATTAACATATGCTCCCTTGTCTTCAAGGAATTCTTGGATTGTATCGGCGGTCCCGTCATCCCCATCACAGTCCGACACATCAATGTTGTAATATTCCAACAGTTCCTTGTCGGTGGCTTCTGCATAGTCACAGCACAGGGCGATAACGTCGAGTTCTAGCTCTTCGCCGGTGTCCTCCTCATATTGTTCCAGATAGTCGAACAAGGCCTCCAGGCCCTCATAAGAGAATTGCTTGCCCCGGCCAGCCAGACGGAAAGCTTCGCAGAAGTCATGCAGGGTAACGGTGGTTTTCATGGTTTGGGTTCCTTTATTAACAATTACTGGTAAATATATCCGTCTCGTGTCTCCTTATGCAGGCTGTAGACGGATAACTTTTGCCATTGTCTTACCATGTGCAGGGTATGCAATGACGGTCACGTTTTTATCATAGCACGCCCGGCACCCGTTACACTTGCCACCATGCTCATATGCCCGGCAGAGTGTAGTCCCTTCGGGCGCATCTTCCGGCGTAGGGACAATAACGCTACCATGAGTGCCAGGCAAATAGTGACCGGTGACACTATCAGAAGAAGGTCGCACCATTACATTGTCCAACGCTTGCATGGATTCAATAACCATACGAAACTTGGGGAATTTATGCATCCGTGTCGGTAACCAATGCTTAACCCATGGAGTGCGTCGCATCACTTCCAGTATCTTTTCTGCCAGTGCCAGGGAATACATGTCCCCGGAATCAAACCAACGAAAGTATCGGGAATCCTGCAAGGCTTGCACCATATCATCAACCCATTCCATACGTTGCCAATCGGTGCGATTGAATTCTCGCGGCGCTTTGACGTTAGGGTAACGGTAATTCCCTGTAGTGGCATAGCATCCGGCGCAAGCGGGCACTAGTTCGCCATTCTCAATCGCGCCGGGGCAAGTATCACGCGCCTGCAGGGACCAAGATTTAATACCATCTAGTTTTGACGTAACAGAGAGTTTAACGGCCATGATGTGGATTCCTTTACTTGGTGAGAATGTCAAAGTATGCCAGAGCCAGGGCAGACAGCGCAAGCCCCAGTAGCACGGGACCGACGATGTTAACGATGCGCTCTGCCATGGTGGGACGATTGTCGGTAAAGATGTAGCGCTGCATATCAGTGTTTACCCTTAGTTAACTCCAATATCCTACGGTGGCGCAAGCGCGCATATAGTTACAGAAAGCGCGGCATTGCGCTTCCGTCAAACGAAGCGCTTTGCTTTCCTCATACGTATAAGAGTATTTGTCGCCGTGTTGCTGCCCGTTTCCGACATGCTCGACATAGGCGGGCTGGCCGCCAAGAAAACGCCATGCGATATGAGCCTGATTTTGCATAATTAACTCCAAGATTGCGGGTTGATCGGTTAACACTCATCATAGGCCCCGTGTGAGGGCCTACAATCAGGGTTAACCCTTAGTCATAGCGGTATCCAAATTGCTCGGCAATTGCAACTTCTGCCGGAGTAAGTTTGCGGATTTTAGCCCACTCTTGAGCCTTTTCTCGAATTTCTCGGCCCCCGATAGCCTTTACCATACTCCGCTCAAAATCATTGTTGCAGGATGCCAGATCGTTAATCAAGGCCTCGGCCAGTTGTTTGATAGTCCAGTTTTGCATAGTCGGCTCCTTCGGTTTGTTGCTGCGATAGGTGAACTGTACCACATCAACGGCCAGTGTCAAGCCTTCGCTGACAGCTTTACAAAACTTTACACAGCATACAGTATTACTGTACAGGTACTACATTCCTGCTGGCTAAAATGCGCGCCTGCGCGTGCCTGCGCGTAGCAAATGCCGTGCCTGGAGTACGCTATATAGGGTCCCACGTCGCCTCCCATGCCCCTAAATCGGGGACAGATCAACTCGTGAGTGAGCGCTTACTAACTAATCATAAGTATACTTACTATCTCGACAGGTCAGTGAGTGATCACTTCGCTGTGCCAGGTGAGTGAGTGCTTACTTCATAGGGGGGGAGGGGTGCTTGGCTGTGTGTAAACTTTGTTGTAGCCTCTAAACCACACAAAAAGTAAAAACTGAGCTAAAAAGACTAAAAAGTGTTGCTAAAAAGAGACACTATAAAGCTGTGTAAGTATGTGATTTGTAACATAAAAGTGTGGATAGCTGTAGTTTTATGACTGTAGAGTATAAATGAGTGGGATCTGGACACCCTAGCAGGGGGACTTTAGAGGGAAACACCCCGTCAACACTAAAAAGTTCATAAAAAGCTTGACAAAAGAGTAAATTTATGGTATAATATATACATCTTAGACAAACAGAGTAGTAGCGTTGATACTCTGAGTGCTCTGAAGTGTGCTGTATCATCTTTAGAGTCCGCCTTAAAGGACCGCCTTATAGAAAGAAGCAACTTAAAGATACGTTAATAAAGATAAACATCTTAAAGTCGTCTCTAAAGGAAGAAGATACTTAAAGAATAAAATACTTATAGATATTTACATCTGTAAGGAATAACAACTTAAAATTTATACACAAGGGTGTAGCTCCTCATAAGTACACTTTAAGTGTTTGTTGTCTCCTAACTAAAAGGGTAAAGACAGAATGGAAGAAATTAAGGTAGAGACACCTTCTGTTGTCTTAAATAAAGAAGAAGGGGTTGTCGTTCCCAAAAAGAGGGGTAAGGGTCGCCCGCCTAAATCTGACCTTGAGGCTGTAAGAAACAGGACTAAGGGTAAATTAGGGCGTCCTAAGGGTGACGCTGGTCGTCTTCAAGAATTCAAGGAACGGTTACTGGCTACAGGTGGTTCCCGGATTCTGGACACAATGATCCGTATTGCTTTGGATGATAATCACCCCGGTCAGATGGCTGCAATCAAACTGGCGGTAGATAGAATCTTACCGATGAGTGCGTTTGATGCTGCTAAGAATGGTGGGAATGCCCCTACCGTAACGATTAACATATCTGGGATCAATGAGCCGAAAGTAATTGGTTCGACGGATAATGGTGACGAGGTGATCGACGTATGACCGCCTTGAACTTTTCATTGCTCTCCTGGCAAAAGGAGGTATTCCAAGATGAAACCCGCTTCAAGGTTGTTGCTGCGGGGCGTCGATGTGGTAAATCCAGATTATCGGCTGTCACGCTTCTTATCGAGGGCCTTAATTGCCCGGATGGCTCGTCCGTCATGTACGTCGCGCCTACGCTTGGGCAAGCCCGTACCATTATCTGGGATCTGCTACACGATCTTGGACGACCGATCATCAAGAGTTCCCACGTCAATAACCTGGAAATCACGCTGATCAATGGCAAGAAGATTCTTGTTCGTGGGGCGGATAACCCGGACTCGCTGCGTGGTGTGAGCTTGACGTATCTGGTTTTGGACGAATGCGCGTTCATTAAGCAGGACGTATGGGAGAAGATCCTTCGTGCTGCCCTGTCTGACAAGAAGGGTCGCGCACTGTTTATTTCCACTCCTTCCGGTCGTAACTGGTTCTACGATGTGTTTAAGCTGGGTCAATCCGGTGAAGACGACGAGTGGAAATCCTGGCACAAGACCACTCAGGACAATGAGACTATTGATCCGAAGGAAATTGAGGCTGCTAAGCGCACGCTAAGCTCTTTTGCTTTCAAGCAGGAATACCTTTCTTCTTTTGATACTGCTGGCACCGACGTATTTAAGGCTGAATGGTTCAAGACAAAGAAAGAGCCTGACGGTGATTATGTCGTAGCGATTGATTTGGCTGGTTTTGAGGAAGTAGCCAAGAATGCTAACGTCAGTAAGAAAAGATTGGACGAAACAGCCATTGCTGTCGTCAAGGTTACGCCTGAAGGTGATTGGTGGGTACAATCCATTGAGCATGGTCGATGGGACATTAAGGAGACTGCCAGTAGGATTCTGACCATCATTCGGGATTACAGGCCACAGAGTATTGGTATTGAGCGAGGAGCGTTAAAGAATGCGGTGCTGCCGTATCTGAACGATTTGATGCGTAAGTACAATACTTATGCTCATATCCACGATCTGACGCACGGGAATAAAAAGAAAGCTGATCGTATCGTCTGGAGTCTTCAGGGACGCCTAGAGCACGGACGTATTAGCTTCAATCCTGACGAAGATTGGGAAGAGTTCAAGGATCAGTTAGTCATGTTCCCAACGCAAGGTGTGCATGACGACTTAGTTGACGCCTTGGCGTATGTGGATCAGCTAGCTATTACCAGTTATCAGCAAGATTACGAGGACGAAGAATACGAAGTCCTTGACAAAATTTCGGGGTATTGATATGAAACAAGGTTTATACGCTGCAATTCATGCTAAGCGCAAGCGCATTGAGGCCGGGAGCGGCGAGAAGATGCGTAAGCCCGGTAGCAAGGGTGCTCCTACAAATCAAGACTTCAAGGATGCTGCCAAAACTGCTTTACCCAAGCGTGGCAGCCGAATGTCTACGCATAAGGCGAACAAAAGTGGCAAGTAAAGATCCTCGACTTGCTCGTGCAGGGGTTTCTGGCTACAACAAGCCTAAGCGCACCCCTGATCACCCAACTAAAAGCCACGTAGTGGTGGCCAAGGAAGGCGATCAAGTAAAGACAATCCGTTTTGGTCAGCAGGGTGTGACAGGCTCTCCTGAAGGCTCTAAGCGTAACGAAGCCTTTAAGGCCCGACACGCTAAGAACATTGCCAAAGGTAAGATGTCTGCTGCGTGGTGGGCTGATCAGACCAAGTGGAAATAGTACATGAAAATCAAGAAAGTCAACACAGACAGGCCAGACGTGCTTGCTACGTTGGCTTTTTTGCATTCGGCTTGTCTTCCTTCAGACGAGTACCCTGATTTTTCCAACGGCTGGTGGTGGATTGCTTACGATGAACATGGTACTCCTGTTGCTTTTGCTGGTCTTTACCCTTCTGTTAGGTGGTCAAAAACTGGATACTTATGCAGAGCCGGTGTCGTGGAGGCAGCAAGAGGCAAAGGAATACAGAAAAAACTAATCAAGGTTCGTATCAGGTACGCCAAGAAGATAGGTTATGATTGGCTTGTGTCGGATACGCGCCGTAACCCCGCTTCTTCCAATGCTTTGATTGCCTGCGGTTTTAGGCTTTATGAGCCTAAGATGCCTTGGGGGTTTAGAAACAGCTTATATTTCAGACTAAAACTGTAAGGAACACAATGGCTGAAGAAAAAGAATTTGAAGGTCAGTTTGAAGAGCCTACAGAAGCAGAAAAAGAACTGACTTCTTGGGTTTCTGACCATATTATGCGATGGCGAGATCATCGAAATGCTAATTATTTGGATTCTTGGCTGGAATACGAGCGTATTTTCCGTGGTCAGTGGTCCCATGAGGACAAAACCCGGGAATCTGAGCGCAGTCGTATCATCTCTCCTGCTACTCAGCAAGCTGTGGAAACCCGCCATGCTGAGATCATGGAGGCTATCTTTGGTCAAGGTGAGTATTTTGATATTACTGACGACATCAAGGATGTCAATGGCACTAACCTAGATGTTGAAGCCATCAAGCGTCAGTTGATGGAAGACTTTGCCAAGGACAAGATCAAGAAGTCTGTTGACCACATCGAGTTGATGGCTGAGATCTATGGCACAGGCATCGGCGAGATCATCGTCAAGTCTGAGGTAGAGTACGTTCCCGCTACTCAAGCCATTCCCGGCATGGCAGGTGCCGCTGCTATCGGCGTGGAAGAAAAAGAGCGGATTGCTGTTAAGCTCAAACCGGTTAACCCCAAGAACTTCCTGATTGATCCCAACGCTGACAGTATCGAAGATGCTCTGGGCGTAGCGATTGAAAAGTTTGTGTCTATCCACAAGATTGTGGAAGGCATTGAGGCCGGTATCTACAAGCATGTGGACATTACCTTAGCTGCCGAGGAGCAGGACTTAGAGGCTACGCAAGACGCCCGTACTTTCCAAGACGACAAGGTTAAACTGGTTACTTACTACGGCTTGGTGCCGCGTGAGTACCTAGAGGAAAAAGAAAACGAATACGAAGATCTTTTCCCTGAAGGCTCTGTTGGCGATAAGTACAGCAACATGGTTGAGGCCGTGGTTGTAATTGCCAACGACAGCTTATTGCTGAAGGCAGAAGCCAGCCCGTACATGATGAAAGACCGCCCTGTGGTGGCCTATCAGGATGATACGGTTCCTGGTCGCTTCTGGGGCCGTGGAACGATTGAAAAAGCCTACAACATGCAAAAGGCTATCGACGGCCAGCTGCGAGCTTACATGGACTCGTTGGCGCTGACGACAGCTCCTATGATTGCTATGGACGCTACGCGCCTGCCGCGTGGTGCCAAGTTTGAGGTTAAGCCTGGTAAGGCTATCCTGACTAACGGCTCTCCCAGTGAGATTCTGTTCCCGTTCAAGTTTGGTCAGACGGATGGCAACGCTCCGGCTGCTGCCCAGAACTTTGAGCGTATGCTGCTGCAAGCAACAGGAACTGTGGACAGTGCTGGTATGCCGTCTAACGTGCCGCGTGACGCTGGTGCTGGTGGTATGTCGATGGCGATGGCAGGGATTATCAAGAAGTACAAGCGTACTTTGAGCAACTTCCAAGAAGACTTCATGATTCCGCTGATCAATAAAGCTGCGTATCGTTATATGCAGTTTGATCCGGAACGATATCCGACAGTGGATATGAAGTTCATGCCTACTGCTACTCTGGGTATCTTGGCTCGTGAGTTTGAACAGCAGCAGATGATTGCTTTGCTCCAGACTTTAGGCCCTGACACCCCGGTTCTGCCACTGATCCTTAAGGGTATCTTGCAGAACAGCAGCCTGAGTAATCGTGGTGAGTTGTTGGCCGCCCTGGAGCAAATGAGCCAACCTGACCCGCAAGCACAACAAGCCGCCATGGCGCAGCAGCAAGCTCAGTTACAGCTTCTGCAAGCCCAGCTGATGGAAACACAAGCCAAAGCGCAGCGTGAGCAGGCCGAGGCCCAAAAGGCGATGGTTGAGGCTCAGATTGCTCCTGAAGTGGCCCGTGCCAAGGTTATTGCAGCTTTGTCTACTAACTTGAATGAGGATAACGAATCCAAAGACTTTGAACGTCGAGTTAAGTTAGCTGAGATCGCCCTGAAAGAAAAGGATATTGATTCTAACGAACGTATCGCTCTGGCTCAGATGGCAAATAAAGTTCAATAAATACTTGACAAAACACTAAAAATATAGTATAATAATACTGTTTGTAACTAAATAGGAATAACCTTATGGCTCCTGAGTTAGCTAAGTATTATGAAGAATCTTTCAGTATGTTCGCCTCTAAGGGGTGGACATACTTGACAGAGGATCTACAAAAGATCAAAGACAACATCAATAATTTATCACTGGTCCTAGACGCCCAAGACTTATTTTACCGTAAGGGCCAGCTTGACATACTGGAGTTGCTTTTGACAAGGAAAGATGCTTTTGATAAGGCGTACAAGGAATTGGAAGATGAAACGAATCTTTGAATTTCTTTGCTCTGATGGGCATGTTTCTGAATCTTTGGTAGATGATAGTATCCGTAACGCTGCCTGCAAGGTGTGCGGGAAGGATGCACAAAGAATCGTTTCCAGTGGCATGATTAAGCTAGAGGGTATTACCGGTAGTTTCCCTGGAGCTTATGATCGCTGGGAGCGTGTTCGGGCTGAGAAGCTCAAACAAGAACGCAAGCAGGCCGCTTCTCATGGGGAGTAGCGGGAACCTGATTGTATATACAAATGTCCTAGAACCCGCAAGGGCAGGATGAAAGGTAGGAAATGGAACTTTTTGATAGTGACGAACTGGGTAATTCTAGTGAAGAGGTAACCAACGAACAACAGCAGGTCGAACAACAAGAAGAAACTGTTGAACAAGCGCCTGAGCCTCCTAAGGTCCCTGAAAAATACAAGGGTAAATCTTTAGAGGACATCATTGCAATGCATCAAGAGGCTGAAAAGCTGATTGGTCGTCAGGCACAGGAAGTAGGCGAAGTTCGTAGGTTAGCTGATGAACTGATTAAACAACAACTCGGAACCAAACAACAACTTCCTCCGCAAGAAGAAAATGAGGTAGACTTCTTCGAGAATCCTCAAAAAGCGGTTCAAAAAGCGGTAGAAACACATCCTGATGTCTTAGCTGCTAAGCAAGCAGCCCTTCAACTTAAACAAATCAAGGCACAAGCTGCGTTGAATCAGGCACACCCTGACTTTAACCAAGTGGTACAAGACCCTGAGTTTGTTGAATGGGTTAAGAGTTCGCCGTATCGGCTGAATATGTTTGCGATGGCTAATGCTCAGTATGATTTTGCTGCTGCCAATGAATTGCTCTCCACTTTCAAGCAGATTCGCGGTACAAAAACAAAAGAAACCGTGAACACAGGCAAAGAAGTTCTTCAGAAGGGGTTAAAAGCCGCTGCTGTTGATGTTGGTGGAACAGGGGAATCTTCTAAGAAAAACTATCGACGCGCCGACCTTATCCGGCTCAAGATGACAGATCCGGCTCGTTATGAAGCTTTGCAGCCCGAAATTATGGCTGCGTATGCTGAAGGGCGAGTCAAGTAAACTTTAATCAATCTAGGAGATTTTTATATGCCTTTAGGTACCGCTCACGTTACTAGTACGACCGCAGCAACATTCGTCCCCGAGCTATGGAGCGACGAGATTATCGCTTCCTACAAGAAGAACCTGGTCGCTGCTAACCTGATCAAGAAGATGTCTTTCAAGGGCAAGAAGGGTGACTCCGTTAATTAATGAGCGGCTAGCGTAACGCTAGAAAACATCGCTATATGCTGGAAACCCCTAGAACTCACCGTACTACTTAGTGACAATCGTGTGAGGCAGTTGCGTGGGACGCAACGGTCTGTTATAATACAGAGGGCAATCAGCAGGAAAGGAATTTATGCTTACAGAAACTGAAAAAGCGTGGCTTGCAGGTTTTTGGGATGGAGAAGGATCTATCACGATTTTTACCCATACCGAAAAGAATGGCCGAAAGAAAGTCTGTCCGACTATCAATGTGACAAACACACATGAAGGTGTTATTGCACATGTGGTAACTTTACTGGACAAATTAGGGACTTCTTTCAGTATTCTAGAAAAGAAAAACGATACAGACAAGTGGAAGAATGCTTACACTGTCGGTACTCGGAATATGCAGTACATTCAAACTGTACTGACTGCAATTCAGCCATATCTCGTATGTAAACAAGCGCAATGTACGCTTGTTCTGCGGTATGTTAATAAGAAACTACAGCAGCGTGAGTCCAATCAAAGACCGCGTTACGATGATGAAGATTTTGAACTTCAAGAAGAATGTCAAAGTCTTAACAAACGAGGTAAAATTCCCGTATCCTCAACGACTACACGCGATGCAGAAGATTCGTCTTCTGATGATATAGTCTGAACTCTTATCGAAAGAAAGAGAGGCTAGCAGAAATGACTAGCCCCTTCCGAAAGGAAGAGTAACAAACCTTGTCACATTCCTGCCCCGACCCGTGGTAATGCTTCTGTGAAGGCTGCTCAGACTCAAGTGACTCTGATCGCCGCCACCGAGAGCGAAGTGGTTGTCACCATCGACAAGCACTACGAGTACTCGCGTCTGATCGATATCGTGACTGGGAAAC